>Ga0209400_1000325_pt1 | contig 41266 bp, 34 predicted proteins | sample M_130807_EF_Meta_FD_187313 | JGI IMG/M metagenome (GOLD analysis project Ga0209400, IMG submission 187313) | Freshwater microbial communities from Lake Montjoie, Canada to study carbon cycling - M_130807_EF_MetaG (SPAdes) (version 2) | ecosystem: Environmental > Aquatic > Freshwater > Lake... | reverse complement strand
GCACATCATGCCGTAGAACGCCTCGGGCCCGCGCGGCGCGATGGCGAAGAAGAGGACGATCGATGCCGCCAGGAACGCCTGGAATCCCATGATGGTCCGCGTGCGGCTGCGCAGGAACTGCGAGATCAGCCCGCTGGCCACGTCGCCCACCACCACGCCCAGGTACGCCCACAGAATCACCTTCGCCGGCATGATCGGCTCCGCAATGCCCATCGCCTTCCCGATCTCCGGGCCGAAGACGAACATCACGCCGCCCACGAACCAGATGGGCATGGCCGAGAGCACCACCGCCGCGAAGCGCAGGAAGCGCCGCGGCGGCCAGAGGAGCTGCAGCGGATTGCCGCGCGAGACACCGCTGCCGTGCGACTGCGTGCGCGTGAAGAGCCCGCTCTCCACCACGCCCACGCGGAGCGCCAGGAGCGCAAGACCCATGATGCCGCCGATCAGGTAGCAGTGGTTCCACGCCACCTCGGTCCCCACCAGGCCGGCCGCCACCGCGCCCGAGAGCCCGATGGTGGCCACGATGGTGGTGCCGATCCCGCGCTTGGCCGTCGGCAGGAGCTCCGCCACCAGCGTGATGCCGGCGCCCAGCTCGCCCGCGAGGCCGAAGCCCGCCACGAACCGGAGCACCTCGTACTGCCACACCTCGGTCACGAAGGCGTTCAGGATGTTCGCCACCGAATAGAGCAGGATGGACCCGAACAGCGTCTTGAGCCGCCCGAGCCGGTCACCCAGCATCCCGAAGGCGATGCCGCCAAGGAGCATCCCCACCAGCTGAATGTCAAGCAACCGTTTACCCACCAGCGTCAGCTGCTCCGGATCCGTGATTCCGAGCGCCTTGAGGCTGGGGATGCGGACGATCGAGAAGAGCACCAGGTCGAACAGGTCGACGAAGTAGCCGAGCGCGGCCACCAGCACCGCCAGCAGCGTGCCCCGGGTCATCGGAGGGGTTCCGGGCGACGATCCTTCTCTGGGCAACTCCATGGCCGCCAAGTGTAAGGACGCATCCGCCGTACACCTGGAGGGGGTACCATCCCGCCCCCACAGGGGGAACACACGTTTCCCGTGCCGAACACGGCCCAGAGAGAACCACCATGCTCACCGCAGCCATCATCGCGCTCGCGCTTGCGACCGCCGCCCAGACACCCGGCCCCGACAACACCCAGTACACCAAGGAGATGGGCCTCGGCGACAAGCCGTCCATGTACGGCCTGTCCTGGTTCGGCGGCGACGAGCCCCTGCCCCGCCCGGCCTTCGAGGAATCGAGGACCGTCCGCAGCGTCGACGGCGTCTGCAAGGCCACCGTCCACATCACCAAGCAGAAGATCAGGGCCGGCGAGCAGGACCTGACCACCTCCTGCTTCGACGGCAAGTACACCGGCCCGATCCTGCGCATGAGCCCGGGCGACCTGCTGGAACTCACCGTCATCAACGACGGCGAGATGAACACCAACATCCACTTCCACGGAATGCAGGTGGCCTCCGCCGACTACGGCGACAGCGTGTTCACGATCATCCCGATCGGCCACCAGTACACGTACCGCTTCCGCATCCCGGAATACCACCACCCCGGCACCTACTGGTACCACGTCCACAGCCACACCACCACCCAGCGCCAGGTGATGCAGGGCATCGCGGGCACCATCATCATCGAGGGAGAGCTCGACCGCTGGCCGGCGCTCAAGGGAATCACCGAGCACAACTGCGTGCTCCACGACTACCAGAAGGGCCTCACAGGCGAGGTGGTCCAGGGCATCCAGGTCTCGTGGCCCACGTACCGCCTGGTGAACGACCAGAAGTTCCCCGACATCGCCATCCGTCCCGGCGAGACGAAGCTCCTGCGCTTCTCCGCGCAGGGCCCAAACATCTTCTATTACCTCGATTTCGGCGGTGAGAAGTTCTGGGTGGTCAACACCGACGGCAACCCCGTGAACAAGATGGAGGAGGTCACGCGCTACCCGCTGCCCCCGGGCTCGCGCGTCGACATCCTGGTGCAGTTCAGCAAGCCCGGCCGCTACAAGCTGCACACCTCCGAGATCCGTACCGGTCCCGGCGGCGACGGCTACAGCGCGGAGAACCTGCTGACCATGGCCTGCGACGGCGAGCCGGTTGCCAAGCCCATCGCGCTGCCGATCGCTCCCGAGGGCCCGGACCCGCTGCGCGACCTGCGCCAGGTGAAGGTGGACAACACCCGCACCATCGTCTTCAGCGAGACCGACAACGACTTCCGCATCGACAACCGCTACTTCGACGGCACCCGCATCGACCAGCTGATCAAGTACGGCACGGTGGAGAAGTGGATCGTCCGCAACTCGACCGACGAGCTGCACGTCTTCCACTTCCACCAGACCGACTTCCAGGTCACCAAGATCAACGGCCAGCCGGTGGCCTTCAACAGCCACCGCGACAACGTCAACATCCCGGTCCGCGGCGAGATCGAGGTGATCATTCCCTTCGACCTCCCGTGCCAGATCGGCGACTACGTCTTCCACTGCCACATCCTCTGCCACGAGGACGGCGGCATGATGCAGAAGGTGCGCTGCTACGACCCGACGAAGCCGATGCCGCCCGTCCGCGATGGCGACGGCTACGGCGCCCCCGAGGACACCGGCCACCAGACCGTCGAGGCCGCCAACCCGAACGCCATGGGCGGCCCGTTCGCGCTCAAGCTCGGCGACGGCAAGCCGTTCACGCAGGAGCAGCTCGGCGACGGCCTGTCGCTGATGACCTTCGGCTACACCCGCTGCACGGGCGCCTGCCCGCGCACGCTGGCCACCTTCACCGAGGTGGACGACATCCTGAACCAGGAGAAGACGCGCCCCACCCTGCGCTACGTCTTCGTCAGCGTCGACACCGCGCGCGACCAGGGGCAGCCGCTCCTCGACTACGCGCAGAACGCGCCGCTGCCGCTGATCGCGCTCACCGGCAGCCCCGAGGAGGTGCAGGCCGTGGCCGCCACCTTCGGCGTCGGCTACAAGCCGCAGCCCAAGAAGGACGACGGCTCCTACACCGTGCGCCACTCCACGGACATCTACCTGGTGGGCCCGGGCGGGCGCATCTTCAGGCGCTTCGCCCTCAACACCGATCCGAAGGTGATCGCCGCCGCCGTGCAGGAGTTCGCGCCGCGCGTTCCCACGAAGACCGCCGCCGTCACGGAAGGAGGTGCCAAGTGAACCGCACCCTGAACGCCTCGATCCGTCGCGTCCTCGTCGCCGTCGTCGCGCTCGCCGCCTGGTGCGCGCCGCACGACGCGTTCGCGCAGGGCGGCGGCAACACGCCGGACCCGCGCCCCTTCGCGCTGTTCCGCGACATGTTCGACACCGCCGGCGAATGGCACGGACCCTGGGTGAACATGGCCTACCAGCCGCAGTTCAACTGGGTCTACCAGAGCGAAGGCACCCCGATGAACAACCTGAACTCCCAGGTCTCCTGGGGTTCATACATCTGGATCACCCCCGAGATCACCGTCAACGTCAACATGCAGCTCGGCCAGGTGGGCGCGCCCAAGGACAATGACGACTGGCTGATGTACGGCGAGGGCATCACCGCCGGCGACATCTGGATCCAGTGGAGCGACCAGCGAACCGGCATCATCGCCGGACGCTTCACGGCGCCGTTCGGCATTGCGCCGCTGATCCTGCCGGGCATCTTCGACACCAACCTGGTCAACAGCTACAACTTCGGCGGCCTGCTCGGCGGCCTCGCCACCCTGTCCACGGGCGACGAGGGCTACGGTATTCACGCCCTCAACGCGGCCGTCTTCGGCGTCGACACCACGTTCATGTCGCGCGGCATCTTCGCCCAGCCGTCGGCCCCCTCGGGCCCCGGTACCGGCGGCGGCGCCGACAGCTGGATGATCGGCTACAGCGGCGCCAACATCCCAGTGCTGTTCCCGACGCTCCAGGTCAACGTGGCCTACATCCAGTTCGGCGACGGCGACGGCGCCCCCGCGAACCAGAAGGGCTTCAACGCGGGCGGCTACTGGCAGTGGATCGTGAACGGCGACGAGAACCAGACCCTCGATGCGCAGTACTGGACCATCGGGCCGATGTTCGAGTACGTCCACTTCTGGAACAACGACGGCATCGACGGCGCTTCCAGCGATTACTACACGGTCGGCCTGATCTCCAACTACGGCAACTGGCAGACCGACGTGGTCTTCACCCAGCAGAACCTGTCGCAGCCCGGACAGTCGGACCAGGACAACTACCTCATCTCCGCGAACCTGGGCTACAACTTCTTCGGTCCTCAGTCGTTGATCCAGATGGGTTACGGCTACCAGGTGACGGACGGCAAGGAGAACCAGCAGGTCGGCCTGCAGGTCAACTTCCCGATCGTGGCACTCGAGTACTTCCCGCTCTGGAACTGACACAGCGCGAAGGCCTGCGGATCACGCAGTTTCAACACGCAACTTCGGCACGGCCCAGGCACCCGCCTGGGCCGTGCCGTTTCAGCGAACGGTGCCGGCCGGCGCGTCGAGCAGCCAGCCGGTGCAGAGGTCGTTGCCGAAGGTCTTCCAGTCGTCAAGCGTCCAGACCACCTGCTTGGCCCGGGTGACCTCGAACATCTGCGGGTTGCCCTCGCCGGCGTGGGTGTTGCCCACCACGACGTTCCCGTTGGGGAGCGCCTGGATGCTGGTGACCCAGCACAGGTGGATCGGGCGCCCGTCGGCACGGCGCAGCTCGTCGCGCTCGATGGACCACACCACCTGCTTGGCAGGGGTGACCTCGATCACGCGGTTGTTGTTGCCGCCGCCGATGAGCGTGTTGCCGTTCGCAAGCCGGACCGCGTTGAAGACGCACGTGCCATGGCCGTCGTGGCCGCCCGTGGCGGGCTGGCCGTTGAGGTCAAGCGCGTATTCCCACACCACCTTGCCGGAGGCGTCGTACTCGCGCACCAGGCCGAGGCCCTCGTGGCAGGCGAGGTAGGTGCCGCTCGGCGTCTTGCGGACGCGGCGCGTGTCGCGGTGGGAATCCGGGTGCTCCACCTGCATCGGCACGGAGCGCAGCACGGCGCCACTGGGTGACACCTCGATGATGCGCAGGTTGCCGGTCTCCGCAATCATGGTGGAGCCGTCGGGCAGGCGCTGGAATCCGTGGATCTCCACGCGGCCCGCATAGGGCGGCACCGGCACGCTCTTCCACTCCCACACCACCTGCTTGGCGGGCGTCATCTCCACGATGCGGTCCGGCGCCGGGTGCATAAGCACGTTGTCGTTGGCCAGCACCGACATGTCGTGCGAGTTGTGCGCGCACGGCACCTGCCATTCGACCGTGCCGTCCGCGGCCCGGATCGAGACCTGGCCACGGTCCTGGCCGATGAGGCGGTGCGTCACGGGCGCAGTGGCCGCCCCCGGCTGCTGCGAGGCGCACGAGGCGAGCGAGGAGAAAGGGATGCACAGCAGGACGCCGCACAGGGAATTCTGGCTCTTCATGGCTGGGGAGCCTAGGCCGGATCGCGATTCCGCCAAATCCCTTCGAAATCAGCGGCACGGTGGCCCGTTCTGCCTGCGAAGCCGCGGCCGACGCTGTCGCGGAAATCTCGATCCGCACCGTCCCGTCCGCCGCGTTCGCGGCAACAACAGTCCACAGAAAGGAACTGATTCACATGCTCAGCAAGAAGTTCGCATTCATCGCACCGGCGTTCCTCGCCTGCACCTTCGCCAGCGCCGCACTCGCCATCGAGCCGCCGGCCAACGGCGGCCAGGATCCCGCGCAGGGCCCGGGCCAGGGTGCCGGCAGCAAGGAAGGTGGCAAGGACGGTGGCAAGGGCGGCGAGCGCAAGCGCCCTGATTTCAAGACCCTCGACAAGAACGGCGACGGCTTCATCACCGAGGACGAAGTGCCGGCCCAGGCGTGGGAGCGCATGAAGAAGTTCGACGCCAACGGCGACGGCAAGATCAGCGCCGAAGAGATGACCAAGGGAATGGCCGAGCAGCGCGGCCGCGGCAAGGGTGCCGGCGGCAAGGACGGCGGCAAGGACGGTGACAAGGACGGCAGCAAGGGCAGCAAGGGCAACGGCATGCCGCCGGCTCCGCCCGCCCCGCCGGTTCCCCCGGCTCCTCCGGCTCCTCCGCAGGCCTGATCGGCACGCTCGATTGATGCACATCCAACGCCGCCGCGCGCATCCCGCGCGGCGGCGTCTCTGATTGCAGGGCCCATGGAAATCGGCAAGCCGCGCAACACCCGACACACCTCCGCAAGAGTCCCAAGAATCACGCCGATCCAGCCAGCGGGTCGATGTCCGTAGGAATTCCCGTCCCCGCACGGGGAACGGGGCAAATCAGCAGGGACGAAAGGAAGTCAATCGACATGAACAGCAAGCGCTTCACCATCATTGCGTCGGCATTCCTCGCAGGCAGTCTTTCCGTGGCGGCACTCGCGACCGCTCCGTCAACGGTCAGCACGCAGGATCCGGCACAGAAGCCCGATGGCAAGGGCGGCCAGAAGCCCCCGCACCGTGAGCCCGGCGAACCCGGCGGTCCTGCTGGACCGGGTGGCGCTGGCAAGCCCGGTGGTCCAGGTGGCGCCGGTGGCGAGCACAAGCCGGGTGGCGCCGGTGGCGCTGGCAAGCCCGGTGGCCCAGGTGGCGCCGGTGGCGAGCACAAGCCCGGCGGCGCCGGCAAGCCCGGTGGCCCAGGTGGCCCCGGCGGCGAGCACAAGCCCGGTGGTGCCGGCGGCGCCGGCAAGCCCGGTGGCCCAGGTGGCCCCGGTGGCGAACGCAAGCCCGGTGGCGCCGGCGGTGCCGGCAAGCCCGGTGGTCCCCGTGGCCCGGGCGGTCCCGGTGGCCAGGGCAACCCCGAGAATCCGGCGAGCCAGGAAGCTCCGGCCAAGCAGTGACCCCACGGCACATCTCCTGAACTTCACGCCGCCGCGCCCTCCAGGTGCGGCGGCGTTGTTCTTCCAACGCCTACGCTGTGCGTCTTTCCGGGAACACCTCACCCCTTCCTCGGAGTCCTCCATGACCAACTACACCGCACGCACGTCCATCGCACTCGCCCTCGCCGCAACGCTCTTCGCCGGCTGCTCCACCGAGGTGAAGCGCACCGGGTTCATCCCGAAGGGCATCACCATGAAGTCGGGGGAGAACCAGTCCCACCAGTGGGCTGCCGACAGCAAGAAGCTGGCGGCCTTCGGCAAGGTGGTCGTGTGGCCGACCGAGACGCCGGAAGGCAATGCCTACGGCGACCTGACCCCGGAGAAGCTGGCAACGCTGCGCGGCCTGCTCGAGAAGAGCATCAAGGAGGCGTTCGGCGAACGCCTCGGCAACGGCGACCGCACGCTGGTGATCCGCTCGGCCCTCACCGCCGTGAAGCCCAACAAGCCGCTCCTCAACGTGGCGCCGCAGAGCCAGATCATGAAGCGCGGCTACGGCTACGCCGCCTGCGAGATCTACGCCACCGACGGCGACACCGGCCCGGTGGTCGCGGCGTTCATGCAGACCACGGACACCGAGCGCTTCAGCACCGAGAAGCTCGACGCCCTCGGCACGGCGGAGCGCGCCTGCACCGAGTGGGGCACCGAGTTCCGCGCGCTGTTCCCGACCAAGTGAGCGCGTCGCGACGGGAACGATGTCCCGCCGCTGGCAGCACGCGAGCACCCGGCATTGGCAACGCTCCCGCCCATCATCGTCAGCTTCCTTGACGGCACCGACCTGCGCACCCGCGCGGGCCAAGCGTTCCGTCTTTCCACCGTCGACGCCGAAGGCTGGCCGCACGGCGCGCAGGTCTCCGTGGGCGAGGTGCTGGCCACCGATCCAGGCACGCTCCACCTCTGCCTCTGGCCCGGCTCCGGCTCCACCGCCAACCTGCGCCGGGATGGCCGCGCCACGCTCTCCATGGTGCTTGACGGCGCGATCTGGGAAGTTCGCCTCCGCACCGCCGCTGCCGCCCCGCCCGCCGGGGCGCCGGAATTGGCGTATTTCCGGGCTACGGTGGAATCGGTGCAGGAACACCGTGCGAAGTACGCCGAGGTGACCGCAGGCGTGTCCTATCGTCTGCATTCCCCCGACGAGGTGCTGGCGCGCTGGGAAGCGCAGCTCGAGGCACTCCGCCGGCTCTCCTGAAGGCAACGCATGCAGCGAATCATCGTCGGCATCTCGGGCGCCTCGGGCGCCATCTACGGCATCCGCGCGCTGGAGATCCTGCGCACGCTGGGCGTCGAGACGCACCTGGTGCTGTCGCCCTCGGCCGGGCGCACCATCACCGAGGAGACGGATCTCTCGCTCGAGCAGGTGCGCTCGCTTGCCTCAGTGGTGCATGGGTTCAAGGACATCGGCGCCACCATCGCCAGCGGCTCCTTCAAGGTGGACGGCATGCTGGTGGCCCCCTGCTCCGTCAAGACGCTCTCGGCCATCGCCCACTGCGCCACCGACGAACTCATCGCCCGCGCCGCGGACGTCCAGCTCAAGGAACGCCGCCGCGTGGTGCTCCTCTTCCGCGAGACCCCGCTCCACGCCGGCCACATCGCCCTCATGGAACGCGCCACGATGAACGGCGCGGTGATCATGCCGCCGGTGCCCGCCTTCTACCACCGCCCGAAGACCATCGACGACATCGTCACCCAGACCGTGGGACGCGCGCTCGACCTCTTCGGGATCGATGCCAAGGTGGTCCACCGCTGGGACGGCGGCGGCGCGGACGAGGATTGAGGCGGGGCCGGGCGGTTCGCCCCGCTCACGCCCGCTGTCCACGCCCCGACCTCGCTCATCCGTTCTTCTTGGCGAACCCGTCCATGAACTCGGCCAGGAGCTCGCAGCCCTTGGCCGGGAACGCGTTGTAGACGCAGGCACGGATGCCGCCCCATTCGCGGTGGCCGCGCAGGCCGCAGAGGCCCTCGCGCTCCGACTCCTCCACGAAGCGGTCCACGAGCGCGTCGCTCGGCAGCTGGAAGCTGATCGACATGTCGCTGCGGCAGTCGCCGCGCATCGACGGGCGGTAGAAGCCGCCGCTGCGGTCGATGGCTGCGTAGATGTGCGCGGCCTTCGCCTTGTTGCGGGGGCCGAACGCGGCCGGGCCGCCGAAGTCGTGCGTCCACTTGGCCATCAGGCCGATCACGCGCACGCCGAAGGTCGGCGGGGTGTTCGGGCGAGACTCGGTCTTGGCGAAGTTCGAGTAGCTGAGGAGCGGCGGCAGCGAACGGTCGGCGCGCTCCAGCCAGGACTTCCGGGCAAGCACCATGGTGATGCCGCTGGCGCCCAGGTTCTTCTGGCCGCTGCAGAAGATGAGTTCGTGAGCGGCCAGGTCGTAGGGGCGCGAGAAGATGTCGCTGGTGGCGTCGCACACCAGGGGTGCGGCCACGCGCGGCGGGCGCGCGAACTGCGTGCCCTCCACCGTGTTGTTCGAGCAGTAGCAGAAGTACGCGGCGCCGGCGCAGTCGGCGATCTCGCTGTCGGCGGGCACGTGGTCGAAGCGGCAGGTGGCGCCGTCGAACGTCTTCTTCGTGGCGCGCACGCAGGCGGTCTCCTTCTCGCCCTTGTGGCTCCAGAGGCCGGTGTCGGCGAACGCCACCCAGCCGTCCTTGGGCACGAAGTTCATGGCGATGAGCGAGAAGTGCTGCATCGAGCCGCCGGGGAGGAAGAGCACCTCCCAGTCGTCGCCCAGTCCCGCGCAGGCGCGGACGCTCTCGAAGGATTCGGCCAGGATGCGGTCGTAGGTGGAGGCGCGGTGGCTCTGCTCCAGCAGGCCGATGCCCGTGCCGTGCATGTCCATCAGCTCCTCGCGCAGCTGCAGCAGCACCGACTCGGGCATGCAAGCGGGGCCGGCGGAGAAGTTGTAGACGCGGCCGGCGGAAGGGGTGGTGGGCGGCTCGGGGATGCGCATGGCGGTGGCGGTGGTCATGGATTGGGTCCTCGGGGCCGCCTTCGCGGAGGGGCGGACGCCGAATGCTACGGCCACCGGGCGGATGGGACGAACGGAGGGAAGGCCGCCGTCTCCCCTGCCCGAAAGCGCCCAGGAATTGCCCCGAAAATGAGAAATGCCCCCGCAGTCGGACCTGCGAAGGGCACGGGGCGAAAGTCGACGCGCCAGGTGGCGGCGCCGCCTCCATGAGTAGAAACGCAATCCGCGCCCGCCACCCATCAGCGCCGTGCCGGATTCCGGAGGAAATTCCAGCCACACCCGCACACGCACCCGCAGAGATGGCGGTTATTCGGATAACGCAAAATACTCGTTCAATGCGGTGATGGACGCCGGACGTAATTCTCGTTCATAGCGGTACATGAAGCCCCATGATGTTCCATCTTCATCCACCCGGAGCTCGATCCGGTTGAACTTCCTTGCCGCCGAGGCCTCGGTCTCCGTGGGCGGCAAGCCGCTGGCGCGCCGCGAACTGCTGCGGATCGACGCCGGGGATCGCCGGTTCGAACTGCGCCCCACGGGGACGCCGAGCGGCGTCTGCCTCGACCTCGCGCCCACGCTCCTGCACGCCACCCTGACTGGCGGCGACCGCTCCACGCTGGAGGTGGAGTGGATGGTGCACGGCAACGGCGCGGTGGCCGTGGATGCCTGGGCCATCTGCGCCCGGAACAACTCCGAGGTGAGCATCATGGATGCCTTCGGCCGCGCGCTGGTGCCGGATCTCCTGGCGCGCGATCCCGCCATGCCCCCGCTCCTGGTGCCGCCCGGGCTCTACCTGCTCCGTGCTGCCACGAGCGATGGCCCGCTGGTGCTGCGCGTCGGGCAATCGACGGCGCACCACGCGGCACGCGCCGCAGGCTGACCGGATCACGCAATCCTCACGCCATGGATGCAAGCGCCGCACGCAGCTGCGCAGCGAACTGCTGCACCATCTGGGGACGCTTCGCGGGATCGGCATCGAGCGCGCCGTGGAGCACCTCGTCGAGCGGTCCATCGAGCTCCGGACGGAGTTCGGAAAGCCGACGGCGGCGCTCGAAGAGCACGGCCTTGAGGAGTGCCATCGCGCCGCGATCCTCGACGTCGTACGGCAACTCGCCGGTCAGGAGCTCGAAGAGCACCAGCGCAGTCTGGTAGACGTCGGTGGGCGGACCCACACGGCTTGCCTTGCCGTCGGCCTGCTCGGGGCTCATGTAGGCGAAGGTGCCGACCAGGTTGCCGGTCTCGGTGTGGAAGCCGGTGCGGTTGCCGTCGTCGCGGTGGAGGCGGGCCACGCCGAAATCCACCAGGCGCACGCGACCGCCACGGTCGACCAGGATGTTGTGCGGCTTGATGTCGCGGTGCACCACGCCCGCGGCATGGGCATGGCCGAGCGCTTCCAGCACCTGCAGCGCCAGCTCGACGCGGGTGCACAGGCCTGCCGATGTGGACTCGCACCAGCGATCGATGCACTCGCCGTCCACGAAGTCCATCGCCAGGTAGACATGGCCGTCCTGCGTATGCCCGGACTCGTGCAGGCGCACGATGCTCGGGTGGTCCAGGCGCGCCAGCACGCGGCTCTCCTGGCGGAAGCGCTGCAGTGCCTGCGCGTTGGCGCCGGCGTTCATCACCTTGATCGCGACGCGCGCGTCGTTCTCGCGGCAGATGGCCTCGAACACGCGGCTCGTGCCGCCGGCGCCCAGGCGGCGCGTCAGCGTGAAGCCGAGCACCTCGGGCATGCGCCCGTCGATGCCGGGTTCCTCGCGCACGCAATCGCGATCGACCGGCAGGTCCACGGCCGATTCATCGGCCTGCAGGAGCTGCAGGACATCGGCGCGGGTTTCATGGTCATCGGCGCACGCGGCGCTGACGAAGGACATCCGCTGCTCGGAGGGGAGCTCGATCGCCGACTCGAAGAGCCGACGAACCCGGACCCAGCGATCAGCGGACGCAAGTGTCATTCTCCGGCTCCCGCAGCGGGGGCGTCGCCGGCAACGGCACGGCCAACACCGTACTGCTTCTCGAGGAACGCGCGTGCAAAGCGCCAGTCGCGCTCCGCGGTCGGCACGCTGGTGCCGAGCAGGCGCGCCACGTGATCCATGGGCATGGCCCCGAAGATGCGGAGTTCAGCCACCCGCGCGGCGCGGGGATCGGCCTTCGCCAGGCTCTGCATCGCGTCCTCGAGTTCCAGCAGGCCGGTGACGCTCGCGTTGGGGTCCGACACGCTGAACGCCTCGAGCTGCGAGCCACGCCGTCCGGCACCGCGCTTCTTGCTGATGCGGCGGCGGGCATGGTCGACGAGGACGTTGCGAAGCACCGTGGCGGCGGTGGCGAAGAAGTGCTCCTCGCTCTCGAAGTCGGCCGTCTCCCGCTCGGCAAGCTTGAGGAACGCCTCGTGGACGATGGCCGTGGGCTGCAGGGTGTGGCCTGCCGGCTGGTTGCGCATGAACATCGACGACAGCTCCTTGAGCCGCGAGTAGATGCTCTCGAACAACGCCGGAAGCGACGGACCGTCCGCGGAGGACGGCATGGGCAGGGACGACATGGGAACCACTCCTGGACGATGTCAAACGCGGCCGAAACACGCTTTCGGACGCACACGACACCCCTTGTTCCCGCTCTCCTGCAGGCGCGCCGAGCAACCAGCGCAGGGGAAAGATGCCCCGGTAACGCGGCCAGTCAAGTGAAGAGCGGGATAAAGCCCTGAATTGACCTGTTACATCTCGAGAACCCCGGTCACGGGCGCAAAAAACAACCCGTCCACGTGCGATTCGCACTTGGACGGGTCTGGCCTTCCTTGATGAAGGCGCCCGTGGGGGGGACGCCGCCTTGGGGAAGGCCGTAGAAAAGGGGCAGGTGGTGAATTCGCCGACCAACGCAACAGGCCACACGGTTCCCCGCGTGGCCTCGTCGTTGGAGTCAGGCTGTCGGTCGCCTGACTCACCCTTGGAGGCGCAAAGCGGCCGCCGAATGTGTCACCGCAAGTCGATGCTTTGGGGCACTTTGCGCCAAACTTCCAACTTTTCCCACTCCTCGTGATGGATGAGACCCGCGAAATCCGTGAAAGATGGTGGCCCCGCGCCTCCTTGCTGCAGCAATTCACGGCTCAACCGGATCCTGCGGCAGCAAGTTATTGGGGCAAAAACCACTCCCTTCGCGCGCCCGGCAGGGCCGCGGAGAAACACTTGCCCCCTGGAGTTACACGCCTCCAGGGGGTTTGTTGTCATCAGGACCCTCGTTCAGTGCAAGGAAACCCACTTCGCGGTCTGCAGCGGGCCGGGCTGTCGGAAATTTGCCGAAGTTCGTGAACGGGAGCTTGGCAACAGGCCTGCTTCAAACCGATGATCATCGGTCGTGGCTCCCGTCGGAGCCCCCCGACCCCGTTCGCGAGGATCAACCAATGACCAACGACAAGAAGCTCAATCTCAAGGATCTTTCGAAAGTCAAGGGTGGCGCAGCGAAGGCCGGCGTCTCCTCGGGCATGGCCAAGGCCAGCAGCGGACGCACGAATCCCGCCGTGAAGGGCGTCAGCCTGGGCTCAAAGCGGCCCTGACCGGCGCAGCAACCGAATCTTTCGATGCAGCGCCCGGCAATTCGCCGGGCGCGCTTCGTTGGGCCTCGAGGAGCGAGGGCACCTTCAGGAACGCATCGGGGTCCGATCCGGGATCGCCCGCTTCGGGCGCGGGAAGCGAGATGTCGGTGTCGATGGAGAGCCCTGCCCTGCCCGGGACCATGCCGGTGGCATCCGCGAGGTCCAGGAGCACCAGCTGGTAGCTGACGACCGCCGTCGCCTCCGAGCGCTGCGCATCGGCAAGCTGCACGAGCGATTGCGTGAGGTCGGTGATGGTGGCGGCGCGCTTCTCGTAGAGGATGCGGACGCCGTCGTACGCGCGTGAGGCAAGATCCACGGCCTGGCGCGTGGCGAGCACCGCCTGCCAGCCGGTCTTGGTGCGCGAGACCGCGTCGTGCACCTCGCGTGCGATGGAGAGTCGGCGGTCCTGGCCGGACGCCAGCTCACGAAGGCGGCGATACAGGGCCGCGCGGAGGTCGGCCTTCGCAGCCTCGTTGCCGAGCGGAACCTGCAGGCGAAGGCCGCTGTTGAATGCCACTTCCGTGGTCGCCCCGCTGCCGCTGCCGGTGATCGCATCACCGACGGTGTTTCCGAATCCGACCGGTGCCACGGTGCCGAAGGCGTCGAGCTTGGGAAGCAGCCCGTTCTGCGCCACCTGGATGCCGAGGGTCGATTCGGCGATGGCGAGCTCCGCCTCCAGCATCTCGGTGCGCCGGCGCAGCGCCACGTCAAGCACCGTCTGCGGCACGAACCGGTACTGCACCAGCTCCGGCGACGAGGTGAAGGACATCACCACCGAATCGTCCATCGGCAGGTCCTGCCGGTTCATCGACTGCTTGAGCTGCCGGGACCGCGAGCGCAGCTGCTCGCTCGCCGCGATCACGTCGTCGATCTGGCTGACGGCCAGGTACTTGGCCTTGGTCACCTCGGTGGCGGCCGCCATGCGCGCGGACGCGAGCCGCTCGGCCACTCCCACCTGCTCGACCGCGCGGCGATAGCTCTCGAGCGCGATGTCGAACGCGCGCGAGGCGCCGTACGCACGCCAGTAGCTCCGCTCCGCCTCCACCAGGAGCTGCTGCACCATCATGCGCGTCTGCACCTCGACGCGCCGCTGGCCGAACTCGGCCACCAGGATGCTCGACTCGGCGACCAGCTGCCCGCCACCGCGCAGGAGCGGCTGGGTGAGCGAGACGCGGGGCACGCTCTGGTATGCGTCGTTGTCCTGGTTCACCAGCGAGTTGAGCTGGTCGTTGAAGTACAGGAGGCGCCAGTCCACGTCGAGCTGGCCGCCGTTGGCGAGCGGGATGTTCAGGTTGGGCCGCAGGTTCGCGTTCCAGAGCTCCTGCTGGAGCGGCGGCTCGAAGTTCACGTCGCGCCCGCCGTCGGCGATGATGCCGAACGTCCACTCGAACTTCGCGCGCTCCTTCAGGACGCGCTCGTTGGCAATGGCCGGATCGATGCGCACCACCTTGATGCCGAGGTTGTTCTCGAGCACCGAGGCCCGCACCTCGGCAAGGTCGACGGCCTGCTTGCGCTGGCCGGGCTCGAGGCCCGCGAGCTCGTCGGGCGTCGGCGGCGCCACGGTGGACGGAGGCAACGGGCCCGCCTGCCCGAGCGCCGCCAGGTCGGCGCCGTCGATGCGGCCCAGGCGTGCCGCAACGTCCTTGTCCAGGATGCCGCGGTCGCGGTACGGCGACTCGCATGCGGTGGTTGCCAGCGCCGCGCAGGCAAGCAACGTGGCCGGCACGCGCATGGACGGGCAGCGGATCACTCGACGCCTCCCCGCCCGGCAGGATCATCGAGCAGCTGGCGGCGCACCAGCTCGCGGAACGGGCCTTCCTCCGCGGCCAACTCATCGAAACGGCCGGTCTGCACGATCTGGCCGTCCACGAGCACGTGGATGCGGTCTGCCGCGCGGACGGTGCTGAGCCGGTGGGCGATCACGATCCTGGTCACGGACCGCTCCTCGAGGCTCCGGGAGACATGCGCCTGCGACACCTCGTCGAGCGCGCTGGTGGCCTCGTCGAAGAGGAGGATACGTGGCCGCGTGACGAGCGCCCGCGCGATGAGGAGCTTCTGCAGCTGCCCGCCCGAGAGCGTCTGCTCGCTCACGAACGTGTGCATCTGCATCGGCATCTCGCGGATGTCGTCGGCCAGCCCCGAGGCCTCGGCGGCTTCCCACGCATCGTCCTGCGAAAGGAGCGTGGCGCCGACGATGTTCTCGAGGATGGAGCCCGGGATGACGCGCGCATGCTGGCCCACCACGCCGATCTGCCGGCGGACCGAGACAAGGTCGAGGTTGGCCAGGTCGCGGCCGTCGAAGAGCACCTTGCCCGCGGTGGGCCGGCGCAGGCCCAGGATCAGCTGCGCCAGCGTCGACTTGCCGCAGCCGGAGGAACCGACGATCGCCACGAAGTCGCCCGAAGCTGCGTCGAGGCTGACGCCACGCAGCAGCTCGCCCGATGAGCCTGGATAGGCGAACCGAACGCCCTGCAGGGAGATGGCGCCCGTGAGCTGACCCGCCGGCTCGGCGCCGGGCGCGGACTCGGGATGCTCTTCCAGGATCGGCCGCAGCCGGGCGATGAGCGGGAGCACCTCGGAGACGTCGCCGACCGCGTAGCCCAGCGAGGTGATCGCCGCGAACGCGGCCATGAACGCGGCATTGAAGGCCATGAACGAGGCCACGTGCGGCTCCGAACGCCCGGCACCGCCACCGAAGCGCCACCACAGGAATGCCGCCGCCGCGAAGGGAACGCAGATCACCAGCACCTTCAGCTGCGCGCCGGCGATCGATGCGCCGTACATGGCCAGTCGCTCGGGGCGGAACCGCTGCAGCCACTGGAGGAGTGCCTGCTCCTCCGTGCCGGTGGTTCGGATGCGGTCGATGCCATGCAGCACCTCCAGCGTGAAACCGCCGAGGCGGCCGCTTCGTTCGGCGGCATCCGCGGCGAACGCGCTCTGCCGGCGGGCAATGAAGGCGGTCACCGCCAGGATGGCGAGGAAGGCCACCGCAGAGAAGGCCGCCGCCAGCGGATCGATCACCGCCATGAGCCCGAGATAGGTGAACGCGAAGACGCCGCCGATGATCGAGAGCACCATGGTGCCCGTGATGCGGCGCTGGAGCTCATCCACCGCGCCGAGCCGCTCGGCGAGGTCACCGACGGAGTGGCGCTGGAAGAACGAGAGCGGGAGCGAGAGCGCGCGCAGCAGGATCGCGGACGAGCCGCGGATCGCGGCCCGCGTCTCCACGCGCAGCAGCAGGAAACGGGTGACGAGTCCGCAGGCGGCAACCGCCAGGATGCTGGTGGCGAGCAACGAGCCCAGGTACCACAGGCTCTGCGGTTCGGCCGACGGGATGATGGAGTTCACCAGCAGGCCGGTGGCGAACGGGACGGCCAGGTTCAGGACGCTGGCGACCAGCGAGACCAGCCCGGCAAGCCAGAGGTCGTGCCCGGAATCGCGGAGCAGGAATGCAAAGAGCGAGGGAAGGGACACCGCCGTGGCCGGCAGCGGCGGCGCGAAGACCAAGGCGTCGGTCGCCATGGTGCTTGCGAGCGTCTCGTCGACGGCCACGGGCGCGGGCTGGGCCGCGGGTAGGTAGATGAACGCGCGGTAGCTGCCCCATCTGCCCGGGATCAGCGCCACGGGAGCACCGTCCTGCGTCTTGCCGAGCAGCGGGCCGAAGTTCCCCTGCCACCACCGCGCCGGCAGCCGGACGCTGCGGCAGCCGATGCGCGCCGCATGCGCAAAGGACTCCGCCTGCCCGAGCAGTGGATCCGCGGGAATGCGTCGGGGAATCGAACGGAGCGGCACGCCGGATTCCACCGCCACGTGGCGGCATGCGCGCAGCATCGACGGGAGCATCGGATCGACGTTGAGGAGCTCTTCCTGCGCGGCGAACACCGTGGCGAGCATCCGCTGGAAACGGCCGTGCAAGGCCAGCGGCTGCCCGGCGCGGCGATGCGACGCACGCGCCAGCGCTTCGCTGTCCGCCGTGGCCATCGCGGCGGCACGCGCCAGGAGCGCGGCCACGGGGCCGGCACCGTCTGCGGTGGCGCGGGCCTCGGGCGGCAGCATCACCCGCGCGAATGCATCGGTCCCTTCCGCCACCGCGTCGGCGACGCGCGGACCGGCCGCAGGCTCCGGCAGCACTTGCGCGCGACCGTCCGCCACGGCCAGCAGCGTGAATGGCGCGCCTTCGAGATGCGCCACGAGCGACGGGACGACGCCGCCCGGCGCCACGGTGCCGAGGTAGAGCCGCCGCCCCGGCACGCCGCCCGTGCGACGGACCGCCACGAACACGTTCATCGTCCCGGAGGCCACCGCGTGCGCGCCCCGCTCTGCGCCGAGGTCAAGGTGATCGCGGCCATCGATGGCACGCACCGCCGCACCGGCGCCCATGAAGATGGCCACTGCGTCGAAGAGCATCAGCCCTGCCCTCCGCCGTGCACGAACTCGGCGTACGCGCCGCCGAGCGCCAGGAGCTCCTCGTGAGAGCCGCGCTGCACCACCTGGCCATGGTCGAGCACCACGATCTCGTCGGCGTCGCGGATGGTGCTGAGGCGGTGCGCGATGATGAGGCACGCACATCCCCGGCGCCGGATGGCGCGGTCGATGCGCGACTCGGTGGTGGCATCGAGCGCCGAGGTGGCCTCGTCGAGGATCAGGATGGACGGTCGGCGCGCCAGGGCGCGCGCGATCTCCACGCGCTGCGCCTCGCCGCCGGAGAGATTGACGCCGCCTTCGGAGATCCGCATCCCCAGGCCGCCGCGCGCCTCCAGCAGGCCGGCGAGGCCGGCATCGTCGACGGCCTCGCGCATCCAGTCGTCGGGGATCAGCGGATCCCACATCGACAGGTTCTCGCGGAGCGACGCCTCGAAGAGGATCGGCGACTGGCCCACCACCGCCAGGAGCGTGGCTCGCTCATGGCGCGGGATCCCGGCAAGCGGTCGACCATCGATGAGCACCTGCCCCGACCACGGTGAATGCAGGCCGCAGGCGAGCTTCGCCACGGTGCTCTTGCCGGAACCGGTGAGGCCCACGAGCGCCACGCGCCGGCCCGGGCCGATGGTCAGCGAGAAGTCGCGGATCAGCGGCTCCGAGCTCTCGCTGTAGCCGAAGACCACGTCGCGGAACTCGAGCGTGTCGCAGCACACCGGCGGGAAGTCCTCGGTGGGCTCCGGTGCCGGACCGGGCAGCGCCAGCGGATCGAGCGGGTGGCGCATGACGTCGTCGATGCGCGACATGGTGGCGCGCAGCGCCTGGATCTGCTGCGAGAGCGCCGCCAGGTCCAGGACCGGCCCCATCGCCGCCAGCATGATGGACTGGAACGCCAGCAGCGAGCCCACGGTCATGTCGCCGCGCATCACCTGCCAGCCGCCCAGGCCGAGCACCACCGCCGACACCAGGAGCGACACCAGGAATTCCGGCGCCGCGGTGAGGGTGGTGGTGAGGCCCTCGAGCGCCTGCTGCGAGGACGCCACGCGTGCGTTCGCGTCGGCCACGCGCGTGAACAGGTCGTTCTCGCGGCCGGACGCCTTGACGGTCTCGATCGCGGAGAGGCCGGCGGTGAGCGTGCCGGCGCCGATTCCCAGGTCCTTCTCGAGCGTCCGGGTGTGGTCCACCAGCGCGCGCCCCGAGCGGAGCACCAGGATGATCACCACGCCGATCACCGCGATGGCCACGAGGGTCAGCACCCGGTCGATGGCGAACATCGCCGCCAGGAACAGCAGGGAGGTGAGGGCTCCCACCAGGGCAGGCGCAATCTTCGAGGCAAGCAGGTCGGACAGCATCTCGAGCGACGAGAGGCGCTGGACGATGTCGCCGGGGAATCGGTGCGAGAAGAAGTCCACCGGCAGGCGCAGGACATGCTCCAGGAATCGTGCGGAGCCGCTCATGGCCATCCGCTGCTCCAGGCGCGAAAGCAGGCGCTGCTGCAGGAAGACCAGCAGCCCGGCCAATGCCATGGCCGCGGCGACGATGGCGATCATCGAAGGGATCCACCGATGCGCCCCCTCCAGGAGGACGCGATCGACGTACACCGCCCCGAGCGCAGGCAGCACGAACGCGGGCACCGACAGCAGCACGCCGCACGCGGCGGCGGCGGCGATGACACGCCACGATCCGTGCAGGCGCTCGAGAAGCGCCGCGCTCAGGCTGGCAGGCAGGCCGCCGCGGACGAACGCATCGGTGGGCTGGAGCTCGAGCACGACGCCGGTGAACTTGGCATCGAATTCCTCGGCGGAGACCCAGCGCTGGCCGGCGGCGGGATCCATGATCCGCCACTCGCCGCGCCTCCAGCCTTCGAGCACCACGAAATGGTCGAAGCCCCAGAACAGGATGCCGGGGAGCTTGAGGTCCGAAAGTTCCTCGCTCTCCACGGAGTAGCCGTCGCAGGAAAGGCCGTAGTTCTCCGCGGCGGCGGTGATCTGCAGCGCGCTGCTGCCGTCACGGTTCACGCCGCAGACGCGGCGCGCCTCCTCGAGCGTCACGTGACGGCCGTGGAAGCCGAGCACCGAGACCAGGCTGGCGGCGCCGCATTCCACCGCGTCCATCTGCACCACCGTGGGCGCCTCGACCAACCGACGGCCGACGGGCCGGTACGACGCCTTGCGCGGCGTGCGCGACGTGCGCGGCTCCTCCGACGGGGCTTCCGTCGTGACGCCGTCAGTCACCGAAGACCTGCTTGATCCACGGGAGAAGGAGCGTGGCCGGCGAGACGTCCTCGGTCACCACGTCCACCTCGCAGAGCGTGCCCGGGGTCAGCGCCCGGGGATAATTGCCGCGGCCCGACCAGCGCAGGCCGGAGGCGGTGGCGGGGTCGGTCTGCAGGTCGATGACCGCCGAGACGATGCCGCCGTAGCGGCGCTGGATGTCCTGGGCCATCTCCGGGCTGTTGATGATGCGAAGCAGCGATTCGCTGGTGCCGACCACCGGCTCGATGTCGCGCACCGAGCCGCGGATGGATCCGTAGCGCTCGCGGTCGGCCACGGACGGCTCGACGCGCGCCGCCATCTCGGCGCGGACGCGCTTGCCTTCGGAGAGCGGGAAGAACGCGTAGCAACGGAGGCGACCGTCGCCGGCGTCGGAGATCACGGCGACGGAGGAACCGCGGCGCACCACGTCGCCGGTGCCGCGGCCGAGCTGGACCACCTTCCCCGAGCGCGGCGCGATGACGTTGCGCTCGAAGGACATGCGTGCGTCCAGCTGGTGCACGGCGGCTTCCGCGTCGGCCACGGCGTTGCCGCGGCGCAGCCGCTCCTGGCGGTGCCGGATGGCCACGTCGATGCGGTCGGCGGCCACGCGCTGCTGCTCGTTGCGCGCCTCGGAAAGGGAACGCTCGATCTCGAGCTGCGTGTTGATGCTGCCCAGGAGATCGGCTTCCGCGAGCAGCCCCTGGCGCACCAGGTCACGCTTGGTGTCGATGGCCTTGGAGAACTCCGCCGCGGTCTGCGATGCCTGGTCGATGCGACGCCGGCACTCCTTCTCGCGCGCGTCGAGCGCGGAGACGGCGGCGGCGATCGCGGTCTCCTCGGTGGCGGTCATGGCCGCGTCCTGCGCGCGGAGCCGGTCCGCGGCGGCCTGTGCATCAGCGAACTGCGTCTCGAGCGCCGGGCTTGCGACGATGGCGATCACGTCGCCCTGCGTGACCATGTCGCCGGGCTTCGCACGCACCTCCTGGATGCGGCCATCGCCCGGTGATTCCGCGGCCACCACCATGGTGCCCTCGATCAGGATGCCGGTGCCGCGCACCGTGATCGGCACGCGGCCGAAGATGCCCCAGGCGATGAACGCCGCGATCACCGTGGAGATGCCCACCACCAGCAGCCAGAGTCGCGGCGGTGCGATCGGCGCAATGCGGTTGATGCTCGCCGGGCTGGAGGCGGAATCGACGGCGCGATCACGGAATTGGAGGTCTTCACCGGCCATGGATTCGACCGCCGCATCCTAGCCAAACCGCAGTGCGAGGCTCACTTCCTGGCCTGCCACCCGTAGTTGACGTAGCGGTGGTCGAAGGTGCCGTCGGGGCGAAGTTCGAGCAACCCGTATCCCTCCGGCACGCCCTGCAGCGAGCCCTTCCACCACGCACCGCTGACGGCGCCGTCGCAGATGTAGGAAATGCCGTCGATCCTGCAGTGGTCCAGCAGGTGCACGTGGCCGCTGAGGCACACCTTCACGTTCCCCGATTTCTTGAAGAGGTCGTGGAGCAGCGTGCCGTCGGTGTGCATCTCGCCCGCGGAGATGGTGGTCTCCTCGCCCACGTGCTCGCGCGAGCGCGGCTTGCCGTAGGTCATGGCCGCGAGCGAGAGGATGGGGATGTGCGAGACCACGGCCACGGGCATGCCCTTCGGCGTGTCACGGAGCGTGCGCTGCAGCCAGTCGAACTGTTCCTCGTCCAGGTAGCCGACGTAGCCGTCGCCCTTCGGCTGCACGCTGTCGAGGCAGATGAACCGCCACGCGCCGTGGTCGAACGTGTGCCAGGTGCGCGCCTCGCCGAAGAGGTCGCACGCGAAGCGCTTGCCCCAATCGGCCTCGGTGCCGGTGGACTCGCTCTTCTTCTTGTTCCAGCCGAGGATGTCGTGGTTCCCGGTGGTGTGGCGAATGGGAACGCCGCACTCGCGCTTGAGCGTTCCCTGGAAGAGCTTGCGGAGTTCCTCCGCGCGGCCGCGCTTGGCCTCGAAGACGTCCATCACTGCGTCGCCGCCGGTGATGATGAGGTCGGGCTTCTGCTGCTGCGCGTGCACGAAGGCCGCGGCCATGCCGGCCTCGGCACCCAGCTCGGGCTGCACGTGGATGTCGGTGAGGTGCGCCAGGCGGATGGTGCCGGTGATGCCGGACGCGGGCGGCGTGGCGACGGGCGCGGCAGGAGCGGCCTGCGCATCGCCCGCGGCAAAGGCGGTGCGCATGGCGGCAAGCGTGCCCGCGCCGGCAAGCGCAGTGCGGAGGAAGGCGCGGCGGTCGGCGGGAGTGGGGCGTTCGTCGTTCGGCATGCGGTGCATACCGGGGGAGTTGCCCGCGGTTGACGGCAATCGGTGCAATTCACGCCATCCGTACACTCGTGCCCGTGGAGCACCTCAGGACCCCCACCGAAGACATGATCCGCACGCTCACCGCGACGCGCGAGGGCGAACTGCGCATCGGGCAGCGCATCCGCATCCTGGACGCGGACGGCCAAGCGCCTGCAGGAACGCGGGTTGCGCTGCTCGGCGTCCCCGAGGACATCGGCGTCCGCGCCAACCTCGGCAGGCCCGGGGCCCGGCGCATGTGGCGGGCGTTCCTGCCGCGGTTCCTCAACATGCAGTCGAACACGTTCCTGGACGGCGCATCCGTGGCCATGGCCGGCACCGTGGACCTGCGCGACCTCCGCAAGGCAACCAAGGGCCTGGATCCGACGGTGGGCGGACCGCGCGCACGGGCACACGCGCTCGAGACGCTGCGCGGGACGGTCGGCGAGATCGACGCGCGCGTCGCGGCGGTGGTCGAAGGCCTGCGCCGCAACGGGCTGGTGCCGGTGGTGATCGGCGGCGGGCACAACAATGCGTACGGCATCCTCGCCGGATGCGCACGCGCAGCGGGCACGCCCATGGGATGCGTCAACGTCGACCTGCACGCCGACCTGCGGCCGTGCGAGGGGCGGCACTCGGGCAACGCGTTCACGTACGCCCGCGCCGACGGGTACCTGGGGCGCTACGCCATCGCCGGCATGGGCGAGGCGTGGGCAACGCAGTCCATCATCAACACCATCGAGCAGGATGCGGAGATCGCGGCGTTCACGTTCGAGTCGATGCTGCGCCACGGCAGCTCGCCGATGCACATTGCGCAGCAGGCCGCGGATCACGTGGCGGGCGGGCCGGCGACGCTGGAGCTGGATCTGGACGCCGTGGCGCAGGCGCCCGCAAGCGCCGCCGCCGCCAGCGGCTTCAGCGCAAGCGAATTCCGCGCGATGGCCACGCTGCTCTCGCGCACGCTCAACCTGCACGCGGTGCACATCGCCGAGGGCGCGCCCGGCAACGGTCCGTGGCCCGCGGAGATGCTCGGCAAGTTCGCGGCGGAGCTGGTGCGCGACGTGGCGACTGCGGTAGCAGCGCGCGCCACGGGGCGCTGACGCAGCAGTGGCGGCCGCGGTGCGTGGCGCAATGCGTGGCGCAGCGCGCTGACGAAGCGTTGGGCACTGCAGCGCGCGATCAGCAGCTGACGGCCGGCGTGAACTCGAACCTCGTGCCGTCGAACAGCCCGCGGTCGCTCAGCTTGAGCGCGGGGATCACCAGGAGCGCCATGAATCCCGCGGTCATGAAGGGCGCGCGCAGCGGAGAACCGAGCGCCTTCGCCCGCGCGCTGAGGCGCGCGTAGGCCGCGCCCACGTCCTCCGCCGGACGATCACTCATCAGTCCGGCGATCGGCAATGCAAGCGATTCCACCGCGTCGCCGTCGGCCACGGCCAGGCCGCCGCGGCCCGCGAACACCGCGTTCACCGACGCGGCGATCGCCTCGCGGGAGGCGCCGACCGCGACCACGTTGTGGCAGTCATGGGCCACGCTCGAGGCAATGGCGCCGCGCTTCAGGCCGAAGCCGCGCACGAACGCGGTGGCGATCAGGGCGTCGGAGTAGCGGTTGACGACGGCGATCTGCAGGAGGTCGGACGATGGGTCCGGCTCCACCAGGCCGCCGGCCGTGCGCGCGGGGACATCCGCGTGCTTCGTCACCAGCTGCCCGTCCTCCGCCACGATCGCGTGCACCTGCACGGTGACGCCTTGCGCACAGGCTGCGGGCGCGCGCACCGCGAAGTCAGCGGCGCGGAATTGCGCGGCGCGGAACGCGTTGGGCGTGCCGGAGGCGCGCGGCGCAACGCGCGAGGCGCCCTCCTCCGCCACCACCTGCCCGGCGATCCACGTGCGCCGCACGCGGAAGCCCTGCAGGTCGTCCACCAGCACCATGTCGGCGCGGTCGCCCGGCTGCAGCAGGCCGCACGGAAGCCCGTAGTGGCGCACCGGGTGCAGCGTCGCGGCGCGCAGTGCGGCCATGGGCTCGATGCCGTTCGCCACGGAGCGCGCCAGCAGGCGGTCGACATGACCGACGAGCAGGTCGTCCGGATGCGCATCGTCGGTGCAGAACATGCAGAGTTCCGGGTGCTCGCGAAGGAGCGGCCACAGCGCGTCGAAGTTACGCGCCGCGCTGCCCTCGCGGATCAGGATGCGCACGCCGAGCGCGGCCTTGTCGCGCGCCTCGTCCAGCGTGAAGCACTCATGGTCGGTCTCGATGCCGCGCGCGAAGTACGCCCGCGCCTGCTCGCCGCGGAGCCCGGGCGCGTGGCCGTCCACGCGCTTGCCGCGCACCTTGGCGGCGGCGATCTTCGCAAGTACCTGCGCGTCACCCGCGATGGCGCCGGGCCAGTTCATCATCTCGCTCAGGTAGTGGATGCCGGGGTCATCGAGGAGCCGTGCGCAGGCGTCGGCATCGAGCGTGGCGCCCGCGGTCTCGAAGCCGGTGGCCGGCACGCACGACGGGCAGCCGAACCAGCACGTGAACGGCGAGCCCGCGATGTCCTCGAGCATGTAGCGCACGCCCGGTTCGCCCAGGACGTTCGCGATCTCGTGCGGGTCGCTCACGCTCGCCACGGTTCCGTGGCGCATGGCAACGCGCGCGAACTCCCACGGCGGCAGCATGCTGCTCTCCACGTGCACGTGCGCATCGACGAAGCCGGGCACCAGGACGCCCGGGTCCACCGGGCCGGACGCCGGCACGATGGACTCGATGCGCCCGTCGCGCACCGTCACGGTGCACGGGCAAACAGTCCCGGACACGACGTCCGCAACCTGGTGACGGAGGACGTTCTCTGCCATCCGCGCAGCGTAGCCGCACCGCCCCGCAATCCATGGATTCACCGAACATCCGGCCCCGGCCGGCGGCGACAATGCGCGCATGGCATCCCCCGCGCTCCAGCTCGACACCATGAAGTTCTTCGGCCGCCTCGCCAGCGACTACCGGGAGATGTTCGACGTCTCCCTGGAGCAGCTGCGCGGGCAGCGGATCCTCGACTGCCCCGGCGGCCCCTGCTCGTTCGTCGCCGAGGCATGCGCGGCCGGCGCGCATGCGGTGGCGGTCGACCCGCTCTATGCACACACCGCCGATGAACTGCATGCACGCTGCGAGGCGGACATCGAGGGCACCATCAAGGCCATGTCCGCATACCCCGGCGCGTTCGCCGACCTGGACCTCGCGCAGTACGCCGAGACGAAGCGCACCGCGCTGCGCGGATTCCTCGCCGACTACCCCGCCGGCCGCGCCGCGGGACGTTACGTGGCAGCATCCCTGCCCGCGCTCCCGTTCGCGGACCGCGCGTTCGACCGCACGTTCAGCGCGCACCTCCTGTTCACCTACAGCGATCCGGCGTCCGGCGGCATCCTGTTGGATTCGCCGTTCACCGAGGTGTGGCACTTCCAGGCGGTGCACGAGCTGCTGCGCGTCACCGAGCGATCGCTCCACCTCTATCCCACCACCACGCGCACCGAGCCGGCGCACCGGCATCCGTACCTTGAGCGGATCGTGGCAAGCCTCGAAGCGGGCAGCACGTGGAGCTGCCGTTACGTTCCGTCCACGTATGAACGCGGAAATGCCGCGCAGAACCAGCTGAATTCATCGTTGGTGATCGAACGCCGGGCGTGATCGCACGCCACGCGCCGATCACGGCGCAGGCGCTTCGCTCCGCACCGCCGCCTCGTGACGCATGCGCGCGCGCAGCGCGACGGCATAGCCGGCGGCTGCGGCGGCGATTCCCACGAACCCGTCGAACGCCAGCAGCACAGCCACGCGCGCGTGCTCGCCGTGCTGCATCGCCCACGCCACGTCCCACGCAAAGCCGCTGACCGTGGTGAAGCCGCCCATGAAGCCGCCGCCCCACAGGTGCTCGCGGATGCGGTTGCGGTGCGGCACGCCGAGCGGCATGCCGCGATCGTCGTGGTCGCAGAGCCGCGCGAACAGCATGCCGATGGCGAAAGCGCCCACCACGTTCACCGCCACGCGCGAGGTCCACGCGGGCGCCCCTGCCAGCGCAAAGAGCCATTCGCAGATCCCGCGCGCGGCGCTCCCCGCAAGGCCGCCGGCGAAAGCGGCAAGCGCCAGCTTCCACGGCGACAGCGGCAAGATGTCATGCGGCCGGCTCATGGCGAAGCCCCCGTGAGCGACGCCACTGCCGCGCCACCGGCGATCGCCAGGAGCGGCGCACCCACCAGCGTTGCCGCCCACAGCGCCACCGCGTGCCCACGCTCGCCGCGCAGCCAGAGCTGCACCACGTCCATGGAGAACGCCGAGTACGTGGTCCATCCGGTCAGGACGCCCGTGGCGGCCACCACCATCCACGGACCGGCGCTTTCCTCGATGGAAGCGGCACTTCCCGCCACCGCACCCATCACCAGCGCGCCGAGCAGGTTGATGACGAACGTCCCCCACCACGGCTGCGCGCCCACGCGCATCAGCGCATCTCGCACGAGCACGCGCAGCGCGCAGCCGAGCGCGCCGCCAAGCGAGATCATGAGGAGGTGCGTGGGCATGGGTCGGTCGATGCGTGGTCAGCGTTGCGAACGAGGCGTTGGCGCGGGAGTCCTTGCCGCTGCTGACGATGCGGAACCCGCCACGGGCGCCGCCGGCGCGAACGCTACCGCACCGAGCTCCCGCAGTACCTCGGAACACTCGCACGTCTCGAGCGCCAGCCGCATGTTGGCCACGAACCGATCCCGATACGCATCGCCGGCGTGCGGCGGCCATGCCATCCGGACCCATGGTTCCCACTCGGCGCCGTGGCCGCTGGTCACCAGTTCCGCCACGCCCGCCACCAGGTGCGCCATCAGTCCGGGGCATGGGCAATCGGACCGACCCGGCGCACCGGCATCGCGCATCAGCTGCAGCCTCGCGCGCGACGCCTCGTCGAGGGCCCGCTCGTCGATCGGCCCGCCGTCGTCACCGTCCACGGCGAACCGTTCGCACTGGTCCCAGGCGTGGGCAGCCTCCGCGGCCGACCTCGCCAGCAGCGCCCGATCCGGCTCGCGCCGCATGCGCGATGCGTCCGGAGTCCAGTTGCGACGCAGCGGATCCCACGTGCAGGCGATCTCCATGTCACGCACGCCGCCGGCGCCCGGCGCGAACATGTAGCGGAACCCGTGGCACGTGGACATGAACACCCAATCGCCATGCGCTTCGTCGCGACGGAACATGCCCATGCCGATCACCGAGAACGACGGCCCGCCGTCCCGCGCGGCCTCCTCGGGCAGCGTGATGCGAATCCAAGTGATGCCGCCCCCGCTCCCGGTGTTGAGTTCGCCCAGGATCACGTCCGGCTCGCCGTCGCCAGTGATGTCGCTGCCGAAGCCGGGAGCACCCACCGCCGGCATCGTGCCTCCCAGTGGGCTCCCATCGTTCGCAGTGAACTCCACGCCGAACTGGCACGGCCCGACGTGCCTCATGTCGGACGGATGCGCCGGATCCGTCCACGCGCGCACCCGCCGGCGATCAGGCCACGCGTCGTAGTTTCCGCAAGCGAAGAAGAATCCACCAGTCACTAGGTCCGGCACGTCGTAGTCGAAGAAGTTCTCCTGCCACGCGCTGCCGTCGGGATTCGGCGCCCAGTCCAGCAGCTGCTGCACCGGATCCACCTCCTCCACCAGCACCAGCCCATTCGGGAAGTCCGCGCGCTGCATCGTCACCCAGCGTGGCAGCAGCGCACGCGCGAGGAACACGTGCACGCTGTGCCACGCCATGAGCGGCAAAGCCAGCAGCACCGCTGCCGCCACGCCCGCCACGAACACCTGCGCCCGGCCGCGCCGGGAAAGCGCCGCCGCCTCGGTGCGCACCACGTGACCACACTCGGTGCACCGCACGCCCTCGGCGCGATCGAACCGCTCCGCAGGGTCGAACGCATGGCTGCATTTCGTGCAGCGTCGCACGCCGTCCGGGTGCCAGCGCCGGCCGAACGCGGCCCAGAGCGCCACGCACAGCGGCAGTGCGATCAACGCATAGCCCAGCCAGCGCCACTCACCGGCCAGGTACGGCGCAAGCGGTGCCAGCCAGGCGTAGACGCTCATCGACGCGCGGTGCTCCGAAGCCGCAGGCTGTTGGTCACCACCGCCACGCTCGAGAAGCTCATCGACACGGCGGCCACCATCGGTCCCGGGTTCCAGTGGAACCACGGCCAGAGGATTCCGGCGGCCAGCGGGATGCCGATGATGTTGTAGCCGAACGCCCACCACAGGTTCTGGCGCACGGTGCGCATGGTGGCGCGCGCCACGCGCACGGCGTCGGCCACGCGCATCACGCCGGGCTGCATCAGCACCAGCTCCGCCGCGTCGGCCGCGATGTCCGCGCCGCCGCCCACCGCAATGCCCACGTTTGCCGATGCAAGCGCCGGCGCGTCGTTCACGCCGTCGCCCACCATCGCCACCTGACGGCCCTGTGCGCGGAGCTCGCCGACCACCTTCGCCTTGTCGCCGGGCAGCATGCCCGCGTGCACGCGGTCGATGCCCACTTCCGCAGCGATTCGCTCCGCCACGCGCTGCGCATCACCGGAGGCCATGACCACGGAGATGCCCATCGCGCGCAACGCCGCCACCGCCTCGCGCGCATCCGGCAGCAGTGCATCCGCGATCGAGATCATGCCGAGCGGCGCGCCGCTCGAGGTGGCCACCACCGCGGTGCGTGCCTGCTCGCGTTCGGAAGCGAGGAGCTGCGTCACGTCCACCGGCACGGCGCCCGCGTACGCAAACTCCGGCGTACCGACGCGCACGGCCTGGCCGTCAACACGCACCTCGACGCCACCGCCCGCGGTGGAGCGGAAGTCCGCCACGGCCGGCAGCGCCACGCCGCGATCCAACGCCGCACGCACGATCGCCTCGCCCAGCGGATGCTCGCTCGAGCGCTCGGCGGCGGCCGCCATCGCGAGCAATCGCTCCTCGGTGACGCCCGCGGCCGGGTGCAGGCCCACCACCACCGGCTTGCCGGCCGTGATGGTGCCGGTCTTGTCGAGCACCACCGTGTCCACCTTTGCCAGTCCTTCGAGCGCCGCGCCACCCTTCACCAGGATGCCGCGCCGCGCAGCGACGCCGGTGGCCACCATGATGGCCGTGGGCGTCGCAAGCCCCAGCGCGCACGGGCACGCGATGATCAGCACGGCGATGGCGCTCGTGAACGCCATCATCAGCGCCTCGCTGCGCGGGCTGGCCGCGTCGGGGAACGCCGCTGCACCGAACACCACCCACAGCACGAAGGTCAGCACCGACGCGCCCAGGACCACCAGCGTGAACCACGCGCTCACCGTGTCCGCCAGCCGCGCCACCGGCGCACGGTCGGACTGCGCGTCCTCCACCATCCGCACGATCTGCTGCAGCACCGTATCGGCGCCCACCTTGGAAGCGCGGAACACGATGGCACCGCTGGTATTCAGCGTGCCCGCCATGATGGTGTCGCCCGGGTGCTTGGCCACGGGGACGCTCTCGCCCGTGAGCATCGACTGGTCGACCTCGGACGTGCCCTCCTCCACCGTGCCGTCCACCGGCACGCGGTCGCCGGGCCGGACGACCACCAGGTCGCCGTGCGCCACCTGCTCCACCGGCACGTCCATGTCGGCGCCGCCGCGGCGCACCCGGGCCATGGGCGGCTGCAGCGCCGCCAGGCCGCGAACCGCATCGCGCGTACGCATGGTGGCACGCATCTCGAGCCACCGGCCCACGAGCACCAGCGTGATCACCACGCCCGCGGCCTCGAAGTAGACGGGCGGCGGGGTGCTGGCTCCCACCCGCGGGAGCATCTCGACGGCCACCACGAAGACCGACCACCCGTATGCCGCGCCCACGCCGAGCGCCACCAGCGAATCCATGTTCGCCGTGCGCTGCAGCAGGCCCTTCCATGCCACGCGGAAGATCGACGCGCCGCACCACAGCACGATGGGCGTCGCCAGCGCAAGCTGCAGCATCAGCACGAGCAGCTGCGCGCTCCCACGATGCATGTCCTTCATGTCGGGCTGGGAGGCATGGTCCGCGGCGGACGGGGCGCCTCCACCCATCATCGAATGGCTGCTCATGGCGATCCAGACGAGCGGCACACACAGCAGCACCGCGAGCGTCAGCTTCCACCGGATCGAGCGCATCTCCCTGCGGGTCCACTCGTCGAGCTCCTCGATGCGCGTGGGCGCGCCGGGGTCGTGGATGTGGCCGGCAGCGGCGGCGCCATGGCCGGAATGCATGTCTCCGGCGGCCGATGCGGCGCGTGCCGCCCCCGTCCTCACCTGCGCGTGGTAGCCGATGGCATCCACCGCCCTGGCCAATGCCTGCGGATCAGCCTTCGCGGGGTCGATCTCCACCTTCGCACGACCCATCAGGAAGTCCACCTGTGCGTCGCGCACGCCGGGCTGCGCGCGCAGGACGCGCGTGACGCTTGCTGCGCAGCTGGCGCAGGTCATGCCGTCCACCTTGAGTTCCGAGACCTCGGTCTGCTGCGTACCGGCGTGCTCACCATGCCGACTGTGAGCGTGGACGTGCCCGTTTCCGTGACCGTGCTCGCTCCCGCTCATGTGCTCTTCCTGGCACGCTTCGCGCATGCCTCGTGACGTGGGCAACTCACCAGGTGATCATTCACCATGCCGACCGCCTGCATGTAGGCGTAGCAGATGGTGGGACCGCAGAACTTGAACCCGGCCTTCTTCAGCGTCTTCGCCATCCGCTCGCTCTCGGCGCTCGTCGGCCGGATGTCCGAGGGACGCCGCAGCGCGTTGACCTTCGTCGCGTGCCCCACGTGCTGCCAGAGCAGGTCACGGAACGCACCGCGCCCGCCCGCCTCCATCACCGATTCCCACGCGCGTGCGTTGGCGATGGCGCCATCGATCTTCGCGCGGCTGCGGATGATGCCTTCGTCCTTCAGGAGCCGCGCCACGTCGCGCGCGCCGAAGCGCGCCACCTTCGCGGGGTCGAACCCACGGAACGCCTGCTGGAACGCCGGGCGCTTGCGCAGCACGGTGATCCATGAGAGCCCGGCCTGGAAACCGTCGAGCACCAGCTTCTCGTAGAGCGCCCGGTCGTCGGTCACGGGCACGCCCCACTCCGTGTCGTGGTACTTCACGTACACGGGATCCGTACCGCACCACCAGCAACGGGTGCCGCGGTCGGGAGTTTGCGGGGAGGGAGGCATCCGGGCATCTTCCCACAGGAAGACGCGCGGGGACGCACGGCGTGCGGAATCGAGCATCGCGCGCACCCGGCCGCTCCACCCGCGCACCGCGCGATTACGCTTCCCGCATGGGCGTCCCCACCTATTACCGCTCCCGTCCGCATCCCTGGCACGGCCTGCCCGCGGGCCCGGACGCGCCCAGCGTGGTGAACGCGTTCATCGAGATCACCCCCTTCGACGTGGTGAAGTACGAGATCGAGAAGACCTCCGGCTACCTGCGCGTCGATCGCCCGCAGCGCTTCTCGAGCACGCCGCCCACGCTCTACGGCTTCGTCCCGCGCACCCTCTGCGCCGCCGCGGTGGCAGACCTCTTCGGCCGCCATGACCCGAAGGCCACGGCGCGCGTCGCGGCCATCCGTGCCGGCGGGCATGTCTTCGAGGCCGACGGCGACCCGCTCGACGTCTGCGTGGTGAGCGAGCGGCCCGTGGACCGCAGCGAGATCATCGCCGAGGCCGTGGTGGTGGGCGGCCTCACCATGCTCGATGGCGGCACGGCGGACGACAAGATCGTGGCCGTGCTGAAGGACGACGCGGTCTGGGGCAACGTGCGCGAGCTGCGCGACCTGCCGCCGGCGCTTGTCGAGCGCTTGGTTCATTACTTCGCCACGTACAAGATGCGGCCCGGGCACCCGTCGGCCGCGGAGGTGCTCGGCACCTACGACCAAGCCCACGCCCACGCCGTGATCCGGGCCGCCATGGCCGATTACGACCGGGCCATCGGCAGCGTGTTGGTGCAGTGACGGGGCGCCCACACCGAAATCTGACAATCACGGCCGCCTGAAGGTATCGGTGCGAGAGGAGCGCTGATGAATTCCGTCCTCCATCGGGGGGGCAGGATGCTGTTCCCTCGGTAAATGCGCGTCCCCGCGCCGCCGTTGAGGGCATGAACTAGTATGACAACGCACTCGCTCCGTAGAGCGAGTGCATTCCGGCGGGGGTGCCTGGAGACCAAGCCCTGCCTCGCCGCAAGCAGACCATCGCCATCGTCGCCACGACCCTTGCGAGCGTCTTCGCAAGGCTGTCGTCGCTGGCGTCGCAGGTGGTCGTCGGCATTTACCTGACGGAGGCGCAGGTCGGTACCTACGCGGTTGCGATCGGCGTGACCGGCGTGACCGCCCTGATGCGCGGAGGCGGATCCGCCCTCTACCTGCCGTCGATCAAGCCTGCGGAGTTCGAGGCAAAGGCGAGCCGCCAATTCTGGTGGTGCACGGGATTCCTCGCACTGAGTACGGTCCTCACCTCGATCTTCATCTTCCTGATCCCGTTCTTGCAGACGAGCGCTTCGATCAGCACGATGATGCCTGGCTTGGCCCGTGCAAGCGAACTGCCAGAGCTACCTGCAACGCTGTGGGCCTTGGCCGTGCGCCAACTCATCGCCGGCGCGCTCACCGTTGGGCGGATGCGGATGTCTGTTGAACTGCGTTTCAATGAGCTGGCGAAGTTGGACCTGATCCTGTCGGTCGTCCGTATCGCCATCACCTGGTGGGCGGCAGCGGCAGGCATGGGCGCATTGGCCCTTGCCGTTCCCCACCTTGCGACAGCGGTCGCCGAGTTGATTTACTACGGATCCTGCAGCGCATGCAAGCTCTCCGACCTCCGCTGGAACGGCAGCGGCTTCGGGGAACTGGCCGCAAAGATGCGGTGGCCACTCATCGCAGCCATCGCAAACACCGTCAACACACAGATCAACCTCCTGGTGCTCGGCCTCCTGGTCCCGGCATCCACGCTCGGCGTCTTCTACTTCGCATTCCAGCTTGCTTCGCAGCCCACCGTCTTCCTCGCCGCGGCGCTCCAGAACGTGCTCGCGCCGTTCCTCGCCCGCGATCGCGGCAACCCCATCCTGGAACGGCTGGGCATGGAGCGCATCTTCGCCGCCGGCATGCTGTTCGTCCCCATCACCACGGTCGCTACGGCATCGTTTTTCCCGTCGCTCGAGCGGCTCCTCTGGGGAGGACGCTGGGCGGCCGCCAACTCCGGCATCATGTTCCTCTGCGTCGGTGCCACGTACGCCACGATCGCCACCATCCTCACCGGCCCGCTCCTCGGGCTTCGACAGTTCAAGGCAGTGGCGGCGTTCGAGGCCGGCAAGATCGTGGGCACCGTCGGCGGTGCAGCGCTGGGTGCACTGCTGCTCTGGCGCCATGAAGCGCTCCTCCCCGACTGGGTGAGCGCGGAGACCATCGTCTGCGCCACCACCGGATTGATGATGACCGTCGCCTCGCTCGGGCAGCTGGTCTGGATCATGCGCAAGTACGGCACCGAGTGGAACACGCTGGTGCGCATGCTGACTTTCGGCCCGTTGCTCGCCACGCTCACGGCGGTGGCTGCGCAGTCCATCGGCCACAGCCTGGTCACCACGCTGGCGCTCCCAGGCGGACGTCTCGGGGCCGCCATCGAGCTCGGCACCGTCTGCTCCGTCTACGGAGTGCTGATCATCATGGCGGTCCGCTTCACGGCCGAAGGCACCGTGCGCGACACCGTCAGCGTGCTGCCGGCGAAGATTCGTGACCGGCTCAACGGCGTGCTCGGATTTCACTGACTCCCGATGCGGATGCGAAGAGCGTCCGGTCGTGAACCTTCACTTTCCCGGCACGCCCGGCTTCCCGCCCGCCCCCTTCGCGGCCGGCGCATACACCCGCAGGTCCTCCCGAAGCGCATTCCGCAGGTCCGGGGAATCCGCCACGGCCAGCGCGCGCCGTGCCGTTTCCGCCGCTTCGGACCGACGGCCCGAGAGCCACTGCACGCGCGCCAGGATCGCGCCCACCATCGGATCGCGTCCCTTGAGCGCGCGGTCCGACTGCTGCGCTGCGCGGAGCGCGAAGGCAAGCGCATCGGGATCGCCCGGGATGACGTTCGCGATCGTCCACGCAATGCCCGCCGGCTGCTTGAGGTTCGCCGGCGCACGCAGGATCTCCTCGCCCACCTTCAGCGCATCCGGCACCCGCTTGGCGCCGATGAGGAGCGAGAATCGACGCCCGGGGCACATCTGCTTCTGTGCGGGAAGCGCGCTGTCGCAGGAGTTGTCGAGCGCACGCAGGGCCTCGTCGTAGCGGCCGTCCTTCGCCAGGTCATCGATGCGGGCCATCTGCGCTTCCCAGAGCCGCTGCTGCTCGGCGGCACGTTTGGCAGCGGCAAGGTCCCAGCGCTCCTCGACCACTTCGGGCACCACCGCGTCGAGGTCGGCAGGCGCACCGCGCCACTGGACCACGCCGCCGCGCACCACGAACGCCGCCGGCAGCGTCGGCCACGCGCCCTGCCCAAAGACGGTCTGCAGCGAGTTGCGCAGCGGGTCAGCGGCCACCACGAAGCCGAGCTTCGGTGCCCAGTCCGGGGATGACGCGAACTCGCGCACGATCGACACCGGCTCGTCGCTGATGGCCACCACGCCGATCTTCTTTCCGAAGCGCTGCGCCAGCCCATCCATCACGGGCAGCGCCTGGCGGCTGGGGGCGTCGGACGAGTTCATGAAGACCAGGACGTAGGTCACGCCGACTTCGCGGAACGACGGCAGGTGGCCACGCACGGCCGTGGCCAGGATGGGGCCCGGGAGCTGGTCGCCGATCCCGGGACCGGCATCGAGCAGCACCGCGGCCGGCGACGGGAGGAAAAGGCTCGCCGACCCGGTGACTGGCGATGCCCCGGCCGTTGCCACGGCGCCTGCGGCGACGGAGACCCCGAGGATGGCGCGGAAGGCATGGAAACGGGAGTGGAATCGCATCCGGCCGAGTCTATCGGACATCCCCGGGCGGCCTGCGTCACGTCCGAACGGACCCTCCGGCAACGCGCCATCTCGGCCGATTCCGTTTGCCTCCTCGGCAAGGCGGGTTACCCTTTGGGCAGACAGGGAGGGACCAATGCCCACCTCGGGCGACGCAGACCGGAAACGGTCGCCACCGAGGCCGCTGCGTCCCCTGAGAAGGATCCGCGGAATTGAATTCGGGGCGCGACCCGCCGTCGCGCCCCGGTTCATTTTTCGGTTGTTGCCGACCTTGCGTCGCTCCGCGCAGACCGCGCGTCGCTCCGCATAGACCGCGCGTCGCGCATCGCACTCAGCCGCACGCGCCCCAGCTGCCGAGCATCACGCCAAGGTCGCTGCCGTTCACGACGCCGTCGCCGTTGATGTCGCCGCTGCCGGTGCCGTTCCAGTTGCCGAGCAGGCCGCCGAGGTCGGCGCCGTCCACGGTGCCCGAGCAATCGAGGTCGGACGGGCACGGCGTGACGGACACGGGTGCGATCCAACGGAAGCTGGCCAGCGGGCTGACCTGGTTGACGATGGTGCGGAGCTGGCCGGTGAGGATGTTGTAGGCCTGCACCTGGGTTCCGCCGGAGAGCAGGATCTCGCCGTTCCCGAGCGGGTACACGCCCCGTCCGGTCGGCGTGCTGTACACGCCCTGCAGTTCGCCCGTCGGGCTGAAGAACGCGAGTCCCGCGTTGCCCGAGAAGAACTGCGCCACCACCGTGCCATCGGCGAGCTTGGTGATCTGCTGCGGGCTCTGCATCGACACCCCGCCCTGGCCAAAGGCGTAGAACGGCGCAGACGGAGCGCAGTTGAGCGGCGCGAACTCCAGGTTGCTGTCCTGGATGTCGCTCACCAGGAATCCGCCGTTGTACGGGAAGAGCGACCACGTCTTGCCGAAGGTCGAGCTGGCGCAGACCTCCTGCAGGCCCGTGCCGTCGTAGTTCATGGACCAGATGGCGTTCCTGCCGTTCGTGCCCGTCTCGAACGTGGCATCGAAGAGGCGGATGAACCACACCTTGCCGTAGGCGATGCAGATGCCCTCCGGGTTGCAGACGCCGTCGGCCGGGCCGGCCAGCGTGCGGATGTACTGCCCGCAGCGCGAGTACTCGCGCACGGCATCGTCCGCGCTGCAGCTCTGGTCGTTGCCGACGTCCGCCATCAGGATCGTTCCCTGCGGCGTCTGCGCCACCTGGATGACCTGCTTCATGCGGCCATCGTTGGGGATGTAGTTGTTCGAGACCAGCGCGCCGTCGTACGCGCTGAACGCCCAGATCTTGTCCTTGGAGCTGTCCGGGATGAGGAGCAGGTTCTCCGCGGCCGCGGGAGCGGCAATCAGGAGGGCGGCAACGAGGGCGTGCGCGGTATGGGCCTGGAGCATCGAAGGATTGTGGCCCAGAGTGCAGTTCCCGACAAGCCCGGAAATGCCCCGATCATTCGGATCGGGGCGGAATTTCCCATGAACTTCCGCCCTGTTTCCGAGAACAACCGCCATCACCCCTACCCTCGGCCCTGCAAGGACATTCGCGGCTCGGCCGCAAGGGATTGGAATGGACACCAAGGGAACGAAGGAACGGGCCGCGCTCGGCGCGGCAATGGCGATCGCATGCATGGCAACCACCGGTCCGGCGCACGCAGGGCTCGCGAAGGGGGCCGACGGTGCCACGGCACCGATGTTCCGCATCTCGGAACTGCGCGTCGACCAGCAGGGCGCGGACACGGACGAGTACATGGAGATCCTCGGGCCGGCGGGATCGTCGCTCGCCGGATGCTGGTTCGTCGCCATCGGCGACAGCGGCACCGATCCGGGCGGCGTGGTGGAGATGGCCATCGACCTGTCGGCGTGGTCGCTCGGTTCCAACGGCCGGTTCGTCGCGCACGAGGCGACGTTCGGCGGCACCGCGTTCGACGGCCGCACGCTCACGGTGGACCCCGCCGGAGCGCACGCGGTGATCGGCACCGGTGATTCGCTCAACTTCGAGAACTCGGACTCGGTGACGTACATGCTGGTGCGATCGTTCAGCGGCACCGTCGGCATGGACCTCGACCCGGGGAACAATGGCACGCTTGACGCGATGCCGTGGAAGGAGCTGCTCGATTCCGTGGCGTTCGTGCGATCGAACTCCACCGACCCCGTCTACGCGGCCGTCCGCGTGGGACCCGTCGACCTCACTGCCACGGGCGGCATGCCGCCGCACGCGTGGTTCGACGGCAGTGGCTGGCAGGTGGGCGAATACGCCAGCTGGCTGCGGGACACCCCCGGCGGCGAACCGGCGGTGCCGGCGCCGGGCGCCGTGGCAACGGTGTCGGCGGCACTCTGCACGTGCATCGGCCGCGGCCGACAGCGCAGGTGACGCGCGGCGCGCCCGCGCCCAGGTTTCACGGCTTCGCATCCGCGGGCGGTGCCGGCTTCGCGCCGGTGCCGTCCGCGGCGCGCACCTGTTCCTCGATCATCGGCTCCAGGATCTCGAGCGTGCGCATCGCGAATCCGGTGGCGTAGGCGAATCCGTACCCGTACAGCGGGTAATCGAACCAGCTGCCGTCGCGGTTCTGGTCGATCGCCATCTGCTCGGCGAGCCAGCGCACGAGGAGGTCGCGGCGCTCGCCGGGCGGGCAGAGCTGCAGCACGCGTGCGCAGTAGTAGTGGCCGAAGAAGTAGTAGTAGCCCGAGTTGCGGTAGTACGCCTCGTGCGGCATCACGCGCCCGCGCGCGATCTCGATGTAGTGGTGCCGCTCGCGCAGCAGCTCGACGCCGCGCAGCAGCACCTCGCCATCCATGCCGGGCTGCGCGGTGCGCATCAGCGCCAGGTTGCAGACCTGCAGGCGGCCGCTCGCGCCGGAGACCTTGTTGTAGTCGGCGGCCACCGTCAGCTCCGCGTAGGTGCCATACGCGAACGCGCCGCTCGGGATCCGCATCCGCCCGACGCAGAAGACCGCGTCCTCCACCGTGCCCTTGGGCACCGCGGCACCCTGTCCGCGCGCGTTGAGGATCGACTCCACCATCGCCGCGGTGTTGAAGCTGGTGCTCTGCTCGCCGCTCGGGTTCTGGCCGATGTGGTTGAAGTCGTAGTACGCCCAGCCGCCCTCGGCGCTCTGCTCGCGCCGCGCCACTTCCACCTCGCGGTCCATGATCCCGCGCCAGGTCGCGTGCTTCTCGGCAAGCGTGGGATCGGCCAGCAGCGCCGCAGCAAGCTCAAGCAGGTAGGTGTGCGTCCAGACGCTGTAGAAGGTGTTGCCGGAGGCGCGCCCGATCTCGCCCTGCTCCTCGAGCCACGCCAGCCCGCGCATCAGCGCGCGCCGCGCCGCCGGATCGGTGTGCGCCGGCGCCAGGAGCGACCAGCAGACCAGCGCGGTGGTGGAGGTATGGAACGCCCGATGGCTCGCCTGCGTGTCCAGGTAGATCTCGCGGGCACGCGGGCTCTCGAAGGTGCCGAAGCTGCCTTCGGGCTGCTGGTTCGCCAACTCCCACGCCAACCCCCTGGCACGCGCGGCGCGCGTGCGCGCAAGCGACTTCGCCGGATCCGGCACGGGGCGCAGCGCGGGCGGCGTGGCGGTGGTCGCCTGACGCTGGGCCGGTGCCACGGCGGGGCTGGATTGCATTGCCGCAGCCGACGTGGCCGACGCGCCGACATCCGCAGGCTCACCCTGCGCAGCCGTCGATGCGGGCGGCGATGCGCAACCGGCGAGCATGGCGACGCAGGCCGTCGCCACGGATCGCCAAAGGAAGCACACGCGCTGCGGCGACGACTCACGCATCGGGCATCACGACCTGTTCGCCTGCCTGCAGCCCGGAGATCACCTCGGACTTGGTGCCGTCGGTCGCGCCGATGCGCACCTCGCGCTCGGATTCCTTGCCGTCGACCATCACCTTCACGGTGAAGCGACCGCGCTCCTGCTTGACCGCCTTGGAAGGCACCAGCACGCGGTCCGCGAGCTTGCCGCGCACCTCGAGGCGTGCCTCGATGCCGGGGAGCACCGACCCGTCGAACCCGCGCAGCGTGGCCGTGAACGGGAACGCCGCACCGTCGCCTTCCGGTGCGCCGACCGCCACCAGCTCGTCGATCACCGCCTCGGCGCGCACCTCGGGCCGCGCCGGGAACCACGCCTGCACCACGTCGCCCTGCTTGAGGACGCGCAGCGCATCGGCGTTCATGGTGCCGCGCACGCGCAGCGTGGAGAGATCCACCACCGAGGCCATTTCCTGGCGCGGCTGGAGCAGGTCGCCGGAGTCCTTGAGGCGCATCACCAGGTAGCCGTCGCCCGGCGCCTTCACGGTCAGGCGCTTGGCGTCGCCCTCCATCTTCTCGAGCCGGCGGTCGAGGTCGCGCAGGCTGCGCTCTCCCGCCGCCATCTCCAGTTCCGCCTTGATCTCGCCCAGCCGCTGCTGGAGTTGCGCGGATTCGAGCTCGAGCTTCGAGTACTTCGCCTGGTCCGCCACGCGGCGCGAGTCGTTCGGCGCGCGCACCGCCTTGAAGATCTCGTTGTCGCGCTTGGCGTACTTGGTGTAGATCTCGCCGCGCTCCACGCCACGGCGCGCGCGGTCCAGGACGATGTCCTTGGTCTCGCTCTGGAGCGACGTGCCCGCGTACATCTTCTCCAGCTGGGTCAGCTCATCGCGGCTGTCGCGCAATCCGTCCAGGCTTCCCTTCAGCGAGAGGTCCGCCATCTCGAGCGCCTTGGCAGCCTCGTAGTCGCGGTGCAGTTCCAGCGCCTGGGCCGCGAGCTCCGCCGCGAGCGTGGCGCGCTCCACGCCGGCCACCGACTGGCGGGCCTGCATCGCGCGCTCCTCCTTCTGCATCGCGAAGCGTTTGTGCGCCTCGGCCACCGCGGTGCGCAGGTCGTCCAGGCCACGCTCGAACTCCTTGCCCTCGAGCGTCGCCACCGTCTCGCCGGCGCGCACCGGGCCGCTGCGGCGCACCACTTCCTTGACGGACACCTGGCCACCGAATGCCTCGAGCTCGAGGCGCACGTCGTCGGACCGCGCCGACTCCACGCGTCCCGGGCGCTCCACCGCGATCTCCAGCGCCCCGCGCTCCACCGCGGCCGTCTTGGGCACCTTCACTGCCGGGGCCTCGGCCGCGGGGGCCTGCGGCGCCGGTGCCGGCGGATCGAATGCCGCGTGGACAACGACGGCGGCGGCGCCGTAGGAGGCTGCAGCGGTGATGACGATGGCGGCAATCTTGCTCATGTGACGAACCTTACCGGAACACGGACGTCCGGTTCCGTGTGCCAGAGCGCCTTTCCGTCGGGCCAAGCGGCCACCACCCTCGCTTTCTCCCGCATTGCTGCTACAGTGACTTGACCGATGCGCTCGCGCCTCCACCAGTTCCTCGCCACGTTCATGGCATGCTGGATGCCATTCTGCTGCTGCCAGGTGCGTGCGGCGGCGGCGGCGGTGGCACATGCGGGGCACTCGACCATCGCCTCGGAACACGCCGACGACTCCAAGACCCCGCCCTGCTGCCGGGCCGAGGCCTCGAACGACGCGGCGCCCGCCGAATCCGACCACCACGCGTCGGGCGGCTGCTGCGACGGTGACGATGCCGCGGATGCGGCCCACGGCAAGCCCAAGGGCACCTGCTGCGTCTCCTGCAGCGTCTCCTGTAAGGAGCGCGTGCTTCCCCCGGCACCCGTCACCATCGACCATGACGAGGTCGGCGAGATCGACTTCGTCTCCACCGCGGTGCTCGCCGATGCCGGGTTCGGCCTCGACCCCTCCGCGGATGCCCTGCTCGCGCGCCGCGACACCGGCCCGCCGCGCGCACCCGCCGGCCGCCAGGCGCTTGCCCTCCATTCCACGCTCGTGATCTGAACCAGCGAATGCCCGTCCGCGCGGCGCGTGCCGCGCGTGCTTTGCATTTCGCATGGAGCAGGTCATGTCCACCACTTTCTCGCAGACATCCCGATTCGGCGCCGCCAC
>Ga0209400_1000321_pt1 | contig 41383 bp, 21 predicted proteins | sample M_130807_EF_Meta_FD_187313 | JGI IMG/M metagenome (GOLD analysis project Ga0209400, IMG submission 187313) | Freshwater microbial communities from Lake Montjoie, Canada to study carbon cycling - M_130807_EF_MetaG (SPAdes) (version 2) | ecosystem: Environmental > Aquatic > Freshwater > Lake... | reverse complement strand
GTGGTTGTGGCAAACTCAGACTCCTCGCACCTATTCCAAGGCCAAGTACTCACCTATAACACAACCTCGGGGGCGATAGAAATTGCAATCACTTCTGTCAAAGGCAGTGCAATTTTCTCCACCGACATCTACACCGTGAATCTGAATCCCCTAGATGGTATCCAAGGAAGGACGGGAGCCACAGGTCAAATGGGCCCCACTGGACAAATGGGCCCCACAGGCCAAACAGGCTCGACAGGACAAACAGGCTTCACAGGCCAAATGGGTCCCACGGGCATTCAAGGCCAGACAGGGGCCCAGGGCGTAACTGGAGCCACAGGAGCAAGCTTTTTCTCAAATGGCACAGAACTATGGGGCTGGGGTCCTATTAGTCCAGGATATACTGGCAATATTCGTATTGCTCCAGGCCTTGCCTTTGTTTCAGGAAGTTCTGTTATTATTAGTTCCGCATCTATACAATCACACTATATTCAAGCAAGTGTGATAGATTATAACATCCTAACAGGCTTCATGAGCTTTACTGTACGTGCGTACTCAGGAAGTAGTACATTTGAACCAGAGATATACCAGGTATCTCTCGGTGCCTTGGAAATGCCGACAGGAGGAAATACGGGCGATATACTTGTAAAGAGCTCAGCGACAGACTATGATGCTTCATGGCAAGCAGTATTTGATATGGATCCTCTAGCATCTTATTTCTCAGGTGGTTCTCCTGCCAATATACAGTCAGCCATTCTACGCATGGCTACTCTCTTAAAAACCCTAAATGGAGGAAACCCTATACCATGAAATTAAAAACCCCTAAGTTCGCCATGAGAGCACTGACTAAAATTGAAACTGCGTACATATAAACGAATAGTCCCCACTAATCACACCATGCCCGATCATGTTGTGATTAGTGTTCATCCCCTACACGCAATGCCATGCACATCTCCTATGAGAAGGCCTCATCAAGGAACACATTCTCTTGCGCGGCCAACTCTTTTACCCATTTATGTAAGGAGCCATCAACACTCCTATAAGGTAAACCATGCAAACTCAGCGACGTCTCCTGTCCTAGATAAACACTATGATTCTCACGTCTAAATAAATAAATTCCACCATAAGAAATACTATCATCGCCAGAGCAAAGTAACTCCACCCCCTTTTCTAAAGTGGCGCAACAGGATGCTTCTTGTAAGAAACCCCCACTATGTGTTAAAGATATGTACCGTATGTTCGCAGGGATCTCTTCCAGCGATTGTATACTAGAAATGCCAGGATATTTTTCATAGAAATTCGCCCGCTGACTATAATGTGCGTCATCGGTACAAAGTACATACCTTGGCCATTGAATCTGTGGCCCATTCTTTCCTAACAGTGTAAAATGTAAATCCAATAGATAAAAATCACGCCGGCATGTCTGTACAACATATGCTATATCATGGCGGTCCATTGTTTATATTATAGCCCCCGATTTCTTTAGATATTTCCCTATAACTCTGCCTGCATCCAAGTAACTTCCAGTGTCAAAGCACCTTCAAGCATCTTTAGAGGAGGAAACTTGCTGATATGATATGTGTATATCCAATCTATATCACATGCGTTTGGATACATCGGCCTACTCGCAAAGGGGCTGAACTCTCCTCGCCAAGGAAGATTAGGGAGATCCTTTTTCACATGATAGACAAGTGTAAAGGCGCGCGGGATACTGTACTGCCTCCATGCACATTCCAAGGTGACTACAAAACAATTTTGTATACTCGCCGACTTTTCAAAAGATACGTCCACAAACTGAAAGCCAGTATATTGCGTGGCAAAATCCTTCTCGTATTTGCGAAGGCTCTCTGGGACAGGCATTCTATGGGTCTCTATACAATAAAGTTTAAACACGCTCCCTAATAATACCCAGAAGAAAATGTCTGTAATACGTAACCCACAGACGGGTAAGGATATCAAGATTCTACGAACTGATGCCAGCATATGGAAAGAACACAAGACCCTCTCTTTTACACCATTCTCGCCCTTCTATGACACCGTCTACACAGAAGGTACGCCCTCCTTTTTACTAATGCTGAAGCCCGCCACGACAAAAGAAATCCAAGAAGCCTGCAAGGCTTCTGTACTCGTGTTTTTATCGAAAAAGGCCACGGCTACTGCTAATATTCGCCCTCTACATCTAAAGAATGCCGTGATCCTGGAAGAACTCACGGCCATGTATCCCCACATGGGTTCTCCCTGGGACGGAACCGTAGAAGATGCCGTTACACTTGTGGGAATTCTTCTCGGCCACCGGCGCATCTTCGGCTCCTGGAATGCGCGTGCTGAGGCCTATGGGCTTTCCAAGGCCCCAGAACCATTTCGTCTGTGGTGGATCTCTTTAGAAGGCCACCCTGTGCGAAGCTCTAAACTGATTGATAAGGTCGTCCAACTCGGCGAATCTTCCACCTATGCCGATATTATCCAGAAGGCCGCCACCTTTCCGCCAGATGTCGTCGTGGGTTTTGCTACGGCAGATATGTCCATTGACGACAAAACCTGGCGAACCCTCTGGGACGTCAATCTAGAAAACAAGTTTCTCGCCCTTCTTAGCTATGATGTGCCCGCGTCAGGGAAGGTGGAAGATGCTATACTTGATCCTGTACCTAGAGCCGATATCCAAGATACGTGGGTCATTCGTGTAAAAGATATCTTAGACCGAGGAGCCGATACAATAGCCAATACAATCCAGATTCCCTTTGGACAACAAGGCGCTGCTCCCTGTATAGCCCTAGAAATGCTCAAGCACCGCTTCACCGTTGTGAACCCCGCGCTCAGCATGAAGACATGGTCTTACAGAACCTCGTCGTCGTCGTCGTCGGCCTATGTAGACCGGCCAGTATATCACTATGTACATCCCACGGGAATACATGATCTCCAACCCTTGCTCATAATCCCCAAAGGCCTTATTATCAACTCCGTCCAGCCACCTCCCGTTGAGCGCCCCGTTCAAGGAGGAGGAGCAATACAGTGGCTTTCCGCATTCAATAAACAGGCTACAGAGTCCCTTAAACTATCAAACACCAACCCTTTTACACCTTCCCCCGAGACTGTTCTGCGTCTAACAAATTGTTTCCAGACATCTGGTGGCCTCGCCTTTGACAAAGAAAAGATGTATATTGGTAAATCGCCCGTATCCCAAGCTCTGTGGGCAGAGTCCACGATGTCTGCGATGACGCCCACGATTGCTTCAGATAAGTCCATTATTGTCCCTTGGCCTGCGGGAGCAGATACATCTAGGGAGTTATTTGTACTGGGCTATCTGAGCAAGGTTTTGCGTATTATGCCTGAGGGAGAAATCTGGGAATTCTTTTGTCCGGAGAAAAAGGAGGTTGTGGAGGCGATGGAAGCTTTCCGATGGGATACGGCGCATTTGCCGGTGATTAAACACGAGAAGGAGATGGTTGTCTGGTGTAAGGAGGCGCTTATTATGTTACCGACTACGCCCTGTACACACGCCGAAGATATTGCTGTTCTGCGGAATAGACTGAGGGGATGGAATCCTAGTATTACTACGAGAGATCGTCTGCGCATTGTTATTGTGGAAGATGGACTTGCGCTAGATGAGGCCTTGGTGCGGAAACTAGAGGATGTTCTGGAAAAGGCGTTTGAAGTGCGGGTTGTTTATCCGAAGCGCACAACGATTCACAGGATGACATATGTGATGGCAGGTGCGTGGGGAGTGATATGCTCTGGTTCTATGGAATCGTGTGGATGGAATTGGATTCTTCCGCATGGAGCCTTTGTGTTTGAAATTCCTGGTGTAACGGGCGATATATGCCTCAGCCTTTCTTCGGCAGCCGGTTTACAACACCGTTTCTGCGAGAAGGGCGAGAAGCAGGAGGAGAAGATCTTTGAGGAGGTGTGGAAGGAGGAGAACCATTAGTTTTTTACACCGGCCTCTATTAGAAATGGATGCCACACACAATCTCGTGCGTCTGGGCGTAGAACTAGGCCTTGCGGTGAATGACTATAACTCGGCGTTAACGAACAATTTGGATGAGGTGAGTAAGCTCACGTTGGCGTATTTAGCTGCGGTGAAGCTCTGTGAGCAGGAGGGCACGATTACGAGCAAAGAAATTAGAAATTACTTTGCACTTATAGGTCAGAGTTGGGGATCTATACAGCCGAGATTTGATAATGAACATATGGATGCCTTGCTCAAGTAACAAGGTTCACGACGGTGGAGAGTTGTGTAGCATTTATTCCTACTTCCTGAAGCTTATTGACCATTTCAATAAGCCCCAGTGAGCACATATAGACACGATCATTCGTCTCCTTTTTCATGAAGGGTCGCATAAGTCCGAGGAATACGCGCATAGGTGTAGTAGGGTTTACAATATATACGCATTTCAGCGTTTTGCCATATATTTCTTGCATGACGTGTATTACTTTCTTGCCAGAGCCATTGGATATGAAGTCACTCGTCTTCATATCTTTTGCATCAAATATCCAGATCCAAGGATTCGGCAAGGTATCTTTCAAATGCTCAATGTAATTGTCTACATTTTCAGGCGTATCTTTTTTTATAAGGGCACGTCGGGGAGATGTGTAAAAGATGTTTGTTTGGCCGTCCTGGAGTGTCCCGAGTTTTTGAAAACTATGGGCGGTTCCTCCTGATTCTGCGCACAAATTACACGGCATATTTGTGGACTATACGATACCAGAAATGTTTTTGGGGTATAAGGACGCGTCTGCTGCTCTTTCGCTGCCGCCGCTGCCGCTGACCCGTAAAATTGAAGCGGGCGGGCTCCCCAACACTTAGTCCACCTACCAGAATGTCCGACTGCACAATCTGTTGCGAAAAGTTCACGGTCCAGTTGCGGAAGCCCGTGGCATGCGCCTTCTGCGAGTTCACGGCTTGTACAGTCTGCTTGAAGAAGTATTTGACAGAGGGGCTCTTGGATGCGCACTGTATGGGCTGTCGGCGCGCATGGAATGACGAGTTCCTAGACATGAATTTCACCAAGGCCTTTCGCACGGGCGCATACAAGAAGCACCGCGAGGATGTCTTGCTCGACCGAGAAATTGCTCTTCTGCCTACCCGTCAGCCGAGGGTGGAGGCGATGGTCAAGTTGCGAGAGGCCGAGGAGGAGAATCGGAAGATCAATATGGCTCTTCGCGAGTGGGAGGTGAAGCGTCAGGAGATTGTGCGGAACTCATCTGCAATCACGCGCAAGATTACTCGCTATTCGGCTGAGTCACAGGGGCGGGCGCCGCCTGCATGGACCTTGGGCGAGGGGGAGAAGGCGGGGTCGGCTGAGAGGGCGAAGTTTATTATGAAGTGCCCCGACGGCGAGTGTCGCGGATTCTTGAGCACGGCGTACAAGTGTGGCACTTGCCAGCGCTGGGCGTGTCCGGATTGCCTGGTGGTCAAGGGGCTGGAGAAGGATCTTCCACACACCTGTGACCCCGGCGTCAAGGATACGGTGGCGCTCATTATTAAGGAGTCAAAGCCGTGCCCGAAGTGCGGTGAGCGGATTTCCAAGATTGACGGGTGTGACCAGATGTGGTGCGTGGACTGTCACACTGCCTTTAGCTGGATCACGGGTCAGCTCGTGACGGGCGTGGTGCACAATCCGCACTACTATGAATTCTTGCGGAAGCAGGGAGGGGGCGTGGCACCGCGGAATGCGGGGGATGTGCCTTGCGGGGGTGTCCCGTACTATCACGTCTTACAGCAAAACGTGAAGCAATTGGACCGGGCCACGCAGAAGGCGATTATGGACATTCATCGCCTGACGGCCGAGATTACGGACTTTCGCCTTGGGACTTATCAGGGTCATTTCAATGTGGACGACAATGGCGATTTGGGGATGATGTATCTGCTGAAGGATATGGACAAGGAACAAATGAAAGTGGAGCTCGGGAAGCGGGAGATAAAGAGGAACAAGCAGTTGGCGATTCGGGCGATTCTGGAGATGTTTGTGAACACGAGTACGATGATGCTGAATAATATCGTGAGCCATCCGCCTGGCGAGGAGACGCAAAAGAAGGTCACGGCCATCAAGAAGGCCGTGAAGGAGCAGGCTGCCGCGGTTATGAATGTGCGCGTTCGCCTTGACGCCTTGACCACGAGTATGGCCGAGAAGATAGAGCCGGAGAAGAAGGCCGAGCTGGAGAAGGAGTACATGGAGCTTCGGACGCTTCAGCCCCAGATGGAGAGTGAGTTAGAGCAGATGCGCAAGAGCCGGGATACATTGCAGGCCGAGCTGAATACTTCTGCTGAGGCGGATTTCGCCCCTGTCATGCTGGCATACACGAATTTACGCACATATGTGAATGACAGTCTGATGGGTGTGTCACGGATGAAGGCGTGCTCGGTTCCGCAGATCGGGGACGACTGGGGATGGAAAGCATTCAACAAATGCGCGCCGAAGAAGCGCGCGGCAGTTGCTACGCCTGCGGCTGCGCCAGCTCCAGCTCCATAACAAAGATGATGAACTCCAGAGGATATTCCTAATCTTTATTTTTTAGAGAATCACATTTACTTGCGGTACTCCTTCTTGGCAGCCTTGAGCGCATCGCCGAAGGCCAGACCCTGTCTGAGCTTCTCCTTCACCAGTTTGTTCCAGGCCGTCTCCTTACGGCGGGTAGAGCGCTTTCCGGACTTCTTCGCCTTGCGTGTAGAGTTGCGCTTTGCCATTTCTATAGGGGTGGGAGAAAATTAGCGGTGGCGGCGAGTGCGACTGCCCTTAGTTCTTTTTTTGGAGGCTTTCTTGGCACGGCTCGTCTTCTTTCTCCTTCCGCCAACTGCGGGCGCGGGCGCAGGCGCGGGCGCAGGTTCAGGCGCGGCTATGGCCGCATTCATAGCAGCCTTGGCTGCCGCATTCGCAGCAGCAGCATTCGCCACTGCCTTGGCAGCTGCAGCATTCGCGGCGGCCTTGGCGTTCGCGGCGACCTTGGCGTTCGCGGCGGCCTTGGCGTTCGCGGCGACCTTGGCGTTCGCAGCAGCCTTGGCATTCGCGGCGGCCTTGGCATTCGCGGCGGCCTTGGCATTCGCGGCGGCCTTGGCAGCAGCATTAGCTGCTGTATTCTTCTGCTTTAGTATATACTGGTTTACTCTCCACCAAGGCAACTTATTATTAGTACCAGCATTCACAGCAGCATTCGCACCAGCAACAGGCGCCGCAGCAGGTGTACTCTGTGTCGCACCCATCTCTACATATACCCGAGAAATAATTAAGCAAGCCCCAAAAGCTCTTTGCCCCAGTCATAGGAATCCTTAATAAACTCCTCTGACACCTTCACATTGTACATGCGGAAATCAAACATCCTCCCTTTAAAAAGCTCATCCCGGTTTTCATATATGCTCACGCTATTGGCCCAATTACTTTTCCCGATATAACAATTCGTCATATTTCCCGTAGCCGGTAAAAAGCCATCCGGTTTCATAAGAGCCAGCTCACCGTCAATATAAATCCCTAAGCCAGGCCGGAAAGAGTCGCTCGTGGTCGTGGTAACACAAATATGGGTCCACTTACCCACTTTTACACCCGCATTGATTTTCATACGCATCCTCCGTTGTTGTTGATCCCACACCTCGTATATGAGAGTCGCATAGGAACCCCCACTATTATTTTCCGGCGGTTTCGGAAAGCTCCCGGGAAGTTTCCGAGGCGTCGCCTCAAACCCGTCGCACCGCCACTCATCCACATTGGCACCCGTCGTCTCCATGAGCCTCTGCGGACTCATCTCATCCACCGGCTGAGCCCCGGAAGGACCCTCAGGCACCGTATCCGCCCCACAATCGGCGCGTATAGACCCCCCCGTATCTGCGTCAGGATCGCCCTTGCCGAGAATACCCAAGAAGAAGTTGCCATTCCCTTTTCCATTCCCGAAATCAAATATCTTCGCATTATTGGTAAATTCATCAAACTTCACCCAGACCATCATACTCCGAATAGAGCGAAGAGGCACAACAGCTCCGAGCGACCTGTCGCCGGAATCAGATAGACGCAAGAATTGATTATCCCCATTAAAATCAAGTCCCTGTGTGACATCCTTCCCGGGCGTCTCATCAATCTTCATGTTCGTGGTGAGAACCTTCACATTTTTCACATAGTCTATCATATTGTCCTTCATCCGTAGCCATATCACACAGCCCTGATAAAACGTCAAGAGGCGCGACACAGGTCCCGGAGGTTCATCATCCACGACTTCCTGTGGATCAAAGCCGAGGTCAGTAGACCGAGTACACATCGTAGTCCATCCGTCACCATTCTTAAGAATGCGACAGTACTCTGCACGTCCGTCGCCATTGATGTCGCGCATATAGTCATCATAACTGAGCTTGAAACCCTCTTTTACACTTTTCGTGCGAAACCTCGCGGTCCCGAGACCTTCTGTACCGGCAAGGGCGCAGGCAAAGAACTGCTCATCGGGGGTATCCTTGTGCGCAATGACGCGACAGAAATCATAGGCCACTCCGAGTCTGCTTACGTCGGCGTAGTCATTGAAATAGCGAGGATCTCTTATGTACATGCTGTCCTCTTCGTCGGGGCCAACATCGTTTCGGGGACTTACAAAGTTCCCCCAATAACTCATCGTGTTCGCAAAACCCTCATTCACTCCCTGAGGATTCTTATATTCTATGTATGCGATACATCCTAGGATGAATATGCTTATGAAAAGCAATAGGGGAAATGTGGACATCCTAATCTAATTTACTATGATTAGAATGGCCACGGATAAATCCCACGTAATTGGCCAAGGCACGTATGGGTGTGCCGTTCGTCCGAAAGCCCGGTGTAAGAAATCCATGACACAAAACACGAGGAAAGTTGGCAAGTTCGTAAGTTCGCGAGATGCTGACATAGAATTGCGAATCGGTGCACTAGTCAAGGCGATTCCAGAATGGGATAAATATTACGTTGTTCAGGAAAAGGACGACTGTGATGCTGAAAATATGCAACGGATTCGGAGGGAGTATCAAGAAGACTGCAAACTCTTTCAGAAGACAACGGGCAGCAACATAATACAAATTGTATCTACCTACGGAGGCAAGACACTCGTATCGTCACATCCCATCAGTGGGTTTGATTACTTGGTATCCTTTCGCCATATGTTAGAGGCTCTGGATCGTTTACAACAGCAAGGAATCTGTCATCATGACTTGAAGGAGAACAATATTGTGGTGGATGAGAATGGCACTCTCCGTATAATAGATTTCGGCGCGGCTTTCTTGGGAGATGTTGTCAAGGTGGATGGAGCCAAAGGAAGGGGGCCAATGATACATAGGCTATTTGATTTCTATCCGGATTATAACACCTTTTCTCCTGAATATACGGTCATGTGTGGATTAAATAAGATTCTGGATAAATCAGATACGTTTGACCTGAGTCTCCTAGATATTTACAATGAGACCCTGGATCAAAAGACTATTTTTGCGCTCATGGCTACATTTTTGAATATAAGTCGCACGACGTGTAAGCGGAGCTTGATTGACTTTTGGAATTATACATTCAACGAGTGGAAGCACAAGGACTCTGTGAATGAGAATAAATGGGAGGAATTTGTTCGCACGTATTGGCGTACATGGGATACGTGGGCGATTGGTGTTATATATCTCAAACTCCTGAAAAATCTCCTCTTACACCCCGCCTTTCTTGCCACAACATGGAAGACACACGGCCTTATAATAAAGAAGGTTCTTCATGGACTCTTGGAGGTAGACCCTAGAAAGCGTCTATCGGCAAAAGATGCGAAGCGTATGTTGAGCGTCTAGGCAGTTTTAATATACATGGGATTCTTGCGGTCTACACAGAAGTATCCACAGAAGGTGTCGTAGTTCAGCACATATGACTTGTTTTTGTTGAAGTTGTGATTCGCCAACAAAACATCAAAGATAAAACGACCACGGGCGTCCAGGTTCGTGACGGGCAGAGAGCCTGATTTTTGCGAGAAGAATCCGCCCTTGTCTTGGCGCAAGAAGTGGTAGTCCTGGTTTTCATCGACGATCAGCGCGATCTTGGACGTTCCCTTGGGACAACGGAGTTCAAACGCAGAAGGGAAGATGCGTTTGGGATTGTCGCCCATGAGTCGGGCAATCATGTTGGGGCATGTCTTGGGATCCGTATCGTTGAAGGGTGGATATCCACTGATAGAGCCAGGTTGGTGGAAGGGCGTGTCACAGTTGGCGTATTCTCCGCAGGCTGCGATTTGCTTCGGGTCAATGATATTCATCGCGTAGCTGAAGCAGTTGTGGGCGAGACGTATGGCACTGCGGAGATTCCATAGACTGGGATTATACTCTGGCTCATAGCCACTTAGGGGATGCTTACGCGGACAGAAGCTGGTGTGCTCTGCACAGAAGGGAGCAGTAGATGGTGTGGAGAGCGGGGGATTTCTACAGCTGTCTAGGCACTGGCACCGGGCTTCATAGATATTCATGGCTTTTGCTTTCTTAAGAAGAGTTCTGCGGGTGATGTTTCTTCCGTACGGTGGCCTCGTGGGTGCTTTCTGTTGGCCCCCTACTTGACGGTGCTGGCGTCTCACGGCTGACCTGTGGCCGACCAGATTCGCCAAGCGGCGCGTTGATGAATAATTTCGTCGTGTCTTCCTTCTCATCGTTTACTATATCAGGAGATTTTTCTCCGATGCCCCCAAAGGGCAGAATCGCCGAAGATTTGATGGAAGCCTTAGCGGGAGTAGGTGGTATAAGTTGATCTTGACCCTGACCGCCACTGCTAGTGCTACCGTGGGAATGTGCCTGATCAATCTTATAGTATTCTTCTTCCACTTGTTTCATCCGTATCTTTTCCACCATATTACAAAAATAAATGAACTGGTTTTGATGTGACGCAGTGGCAGACGGAGTATAGAATCCGCTATACTTTCCTGAGAGGTGGATGAACTGCCAGCCTTCACTGAGTAAATGCTGATAAGTCGTATTGAGCACAAAGTATTTCTTATCGACTTTCAACAGCGCCATAATGCCGTTGCTGATGGTCACAAAGAGCGACAAATTCCAGACTAGCCAGTACATCTGGGAACTCATGGTCGCATCCGATGAGCTTACATTGCCCGCGGTGTACTGTACCGAGAGGAGCGCGGGGACAATAAGAGACCCGACGGTGATCACAATACGCAAGGTGTTAAAGGAGACGGAGTAACGTATGACGCGTCCCGAGTATTCATCAATGAGCGACAAGTATCGGGAGGAGATCGTGCGTTTCTGCTCCTCCGTTAGAGTAGTAACTTGTATGGCTTCTCGCAGGAGACCGATTTGCTTGTTTTCCCCGGTACACGACGACAGTGTCCCGCAAGACATTCTACGTTATCCCACAAGTTAAAAATTGAAATTGCGACCCGCCAAATCAAGACAATCCCTTTTACACAAATACAGATGGATACCACGGTTACTCTATACTCCAAGGCGTTCATGGAGGAGGATTGTAGCACTTGGTCTGCTCGTCCGAGCGAGCGGATTATGGAAATGTTGCACAGTCGCGAACACGGTTCTGCGCGATGGATCGCGGTCATTGGCGGTGTCCATGTGGCCCTGGGCGATCCGGTGGCGGGATGGGTGAAGAAGATGTACGTGCCCCATTGGATTTTGGAGTCGTGCGGGCTGGAAGGAAGTGGCGAGGAAGTGGCCATTCGTTTTGAGAGGTGCGAGAGCTTCTTGAAAGCCGAGAAGCTCGGATTTAAAGTGCTGGGAGATATTCCGGCTGATATCGATTTGAAGGATTTGTTGGAGGGGCCCTTGTCTCAGCTGGGAGTCATTCACAAGGGCCAGATGATTCCTGCTCCGGCGTTTGAAGGTGTCAATCTTCTCCTACAGACATGCGAGCCTGATGGTCCTCCAGTATTCTTGGACGGGGCGGAAATTTCTTTGGAGATTGAACATACTCCTCCGAGCACACCCCCTCCCCCTATTGCTCCTATTGCTCCCATTGCTGCAAATATCCAAGGCTTCAGCCAGATTCTTCCGACGTCTATGATGGCTCCGCCAAGCTCTTCAGGCCCTTTCCAAGGTGTCGGGAGGAGGCTCTGTGATTAAATCGGTGTGAATGATTTGCCTGTAGATCGCGTAAGGTTCTAGAGGGTCTGCTACTATATAAGGTATTGCTCTGTCCATATACTGCGTATAGTGTGAAAAATATATTAGCCCTATGTATACTATACCCATATATTTGACAAGGTTCAACGAGAAATCCGTCGTTATGAAGCCGAGGAAGATATATTGACACACATTTTTTACCCATATACTTCGTAAAAAAACCGAGAGGGTGTGATTTGATCTTATGACAAAGGGCGTACTAAGTATAATAAGTGATTGTACGGGGAGGAAAGATGCCTTTTCTTGGAAGCCAAATAATACTATTTCTGTTACGACAGCTTTTAGAGTACTGTGTAGAAACTTCTGTTCATCTCCGGAATAATATGAGAAGGAATATACGGTTTTAAAGGGCACAGGGCGACGACATGTGGGACAAGAATAGGGATACTTATATGCGTTCAACCACTGGCCTTCACACAAGTCATGGAACCACGCACCTTTACATCCACACGCAATGAGATAGAGAGGTGCTTTCTCTGGACCCTCAAAACAAATACAACATCGCGACGAGCCCATCTTCTCCTACCTAGGATAGAGAGGAGAGGATGTCAGAAAATGCCCAGAGTCCACTTACATATAGTTATGCCGAAGAGTCACAAAGATATGGTGCTAGTTTAAATGAACCTCTGCCTCCTAATGTAAAAGAATCATTAAGATCGGAAGCAGATAATATCATATTATATTCATTATTAGGTGATATAATTAAGGGTAATAGAACAGGTGTTGAGAAAATCATATCATCAAACCCTAAAATAATAAATGAATATAGTGATGATGGCTATACACCCCTTATGCTTGCTGTTTCTCGTAATAAAAAAGAAATCGTAAATGATTTGCTTAATAATGGGGCAGATGTAAATAAACGTATTCGTTTAGGAAATTATAAAGGTTTAACAGCACTGCATTTAGCAATAATAAGTAATAATATAGATATTGCCCGAGATTTATTAATGAGGAATACCGTATTTATGATGAATGGCCCGAATATTAAAGAGGACTACTTGTCTAAATCACGAGACGAATGGCGTGAAGAAATGATCGGTTTTATTAATGTACATGTGAAAAATCGCGCTTTATTACAAGACTTCCTATTTGCTATAAATATGGCAGTAAGAACTAGGGATATATTACAAGGTCCCACTGCCATAATTACGAAAGCAAATCTTAATAAATTTAAGGAAGCTGTATCTAAGAAATTTCCGAAGCCAAAAGGGGGCTCTACTCAGCGCAAAAGAACTCCCCGCAGAAGAAAGGTAGTCCAGACAAGAAAGAAGAGATACTGAGATATAATCCGCATGATGTTAGGGGCAGGCGCAGGGGAGCTCAACATAAGAACAGGCTCCTTCTTAACAAGAGTATCCTTGTTAACAGGAGGTTCTAGACCAGCAAGACGACGTGAACGACGGATAGACATTGGCTATATCAATATCGTCAGCATTTTTTAGACCATTATACCCGCAATGATCTTATCAGCGGAATCATATACATCTTTCGGCCCCCGCGTTGGAATCCAACCAGGTGCCAAGGAATGCCAGAAGGGGTGAAAGAGGACGGCTCCACGAAGCTTTAGAATCCCCGCCACGTAGCTAAAGGATGAACGGCTCGCGAGTAAGACATCCGCCAAGACCAACGCCTTCAAGGTATCCACAGGATACTCATTGATATGCCATATAATCCCAGGAACGACCGAGAAATCCTCCAGGCAATTATCGCTAGGACGAAGCTCTACGGCTCCTTGGATGCGCCCGCAGATTCCGTGCGTCTCCCCTGTAACAACCACAGCTTTCTTCACGACCTCCGTGTGTACATGGAATTCGTACCGAATACCAAGACGCCCGAATATATCGGCCAGCGCCTTCATACAATCCACGTAATAACTATTCGGCAACATGCGGTCAGAGTCAACGACGAAGAGTTCTCCGCGACGCACGTGTATCGCCACGACGACTGCTCGGCCGTAAATAACAGGGCGAATCGTCCAGGGCAACACATGGAAGCCCATGGCCAAGAGCCCAGGATTCTTATCCACCATTGTGCCGGCAAATTGTATGAGTAAGAGGGTATTGCCTGGCTCACCCCTAAACCGCTGAATAATCTCCTCTGAGATGTCAAAGACCTTGTAGATATTTGTGATACTACTCACAGTATCACTAGGCAGGGAAAACAGCTCATTGTACCGATCAATTTGCCCCGGATCTTCCTTGTTTTCTTCCAAGCACTTGGCTCCCTGGTAACTGAGTTTCCTTAGTCCAAAATGTATATAGCCCACACAATAGGCCTTCGCAATCAAATAAATACTGAGAATTCTCTGGAGCTGGGCTCCCGCCCCGTCCGTCATGGCCTCATTGTCATATCCCAGATACAACATATTCTCCCAAGTATCCTGACCACGAAGTTTAGACCTTAGACATGTCCATTTCCGAGGGCAAGGACTTCGTCCCTATACACCATATAATATTTCCCTTTTACACCGACCTCACGAAACACATAGAACCCCGCACAGTTCTCATACAGTTTCACCTCTCGGCTAGCGCAGCCGCCCCTCAAAGCCACAGCGCGATAGAGATTCTTCACATTCTTCCCGTAGTCCGCAGGGTTCGGCTCGCTAACCATCTCCTCAACCAAGTCCAAAAACAAAGACATTCCTTTTACACAGCCCATAAATCCATTGTGCATTTCATACACTCCTCTTACAGGATCTGTATGAGCTCCTTGGAAGAAGAAACATCTCGCCAACATCGTCTTATCATATATCGCGTCCAATGATAATACAGGTAAGGTATCTATGTCGACATAGTATCCGCCAAATGTATACAAATATAGGTAGCGCAGGAGATCCGATTTATACTGTACTCGTGTCAAAGATGTGTAGAGGGATATGTATTTAGGAAAGTAGTCGGCAAGAAACTTCTGGGCCCCTTCGTCATCCATCAGTACGTATTCATAATTGGGATTAATCTGTAGTAATCTTCCCTTTAACACCTCTAGACGAAGCCCGGCTCTATAAGAAGAACCCAGGGCTATCTGGAGAATCTTTTTGGGTATCGGTTTTGCGCGAACATGCCATGCGTAGAAAAAAGCACGTGAATGCGATTCTGATTGTTGCACAGGATCCCAGCGTATATTCTGATGTTTATCGGCGAGAAAGGTGTTGCGAATATATTGGAATACCTGTGCTTCGGAGCACAAGGAATCTTTCTTAGTGGCAAGGGTATAATCAAATGAGCGAAATGCATCTGTGAATTCGGCCGTCCATTCAAAGTCCTTATAATATTCGGTGGTTCTCCCGAATTTCAAGAGGGTGTTTATCACACTGGGAGAGCCAATATACAATGTATCAATCGCATAAAAGAGTTTATCTGCCTCTAGACTCGGGATAATAGGGCGCAGAAGTTTTATTTCCGTGTCAAACAGACGACATAGTACGCAGTAGTCATATACACTTGGTCCTTTTACAGAGTCAAACAGTTTTCCAAGGATGTATCTGCGGTACCACATATTTCCCATCCAAAGAGAGCTTGGAAAGTATTCCCTTTCCCCCAACCACCCTTTTACATATTGGCCAATAATTTCATCTGTACTGTGAAACTCGGCGAGATCTTCCCAGAATACGAATAGCTTTATGGCGATCTTGTATTTATCTAAGATAGCTTTTATCTTGCCCTCGGTATCTTCATAAAATCCACCGGTGATTTTCTTATTTGTCAGGACATATATATGTATTTCGGTGGAAGGAAATGCAAGTAGAATCTGCTTTATATTTTCTTCCAGTACTTCTTCATATGCTCTGGGTTGTCCGAATACTAAAAGCGCAATAAGCATACTGTGCTTTTAGAATGGTGGGTAGTTTAGATGGGCACATTACTTCTTCTTGGCATGGGCTTTCCATAGGCGTGTAAAAACGGTGGCCAGATCTTTTGCTGAAGCAGTACGGGTTTTCCGCTTGTTCTGGGATTTTTTACGAGGGGTGGATTTTCTTACTCCACCAAACACAGGTGTCGTTGGTCCGCTTTTCTGATTTCCATATGTTGGCGTAACGGCTTTTTGCTCTTCTGCAGGCGCGGCGGCCACGGGTATCTTTATCTTCGGCAAAGGGGCAGCGGCGGCAGCGGGAGCCAGCGCCTTGCGTCCCTCTAACACCTCCGCGTGGATTTTCGCCGACTTTCCCCAGAAGAGCGAATACATCTTCGGAAATTCCAGACCAAGTCCAGGAAATAAATCTTTCAAGAAGGGAAATCTACGGAAAACAAAGGCGTGTCGCATTCCCTGGCGCATCTCCATGAAGTTTTCTGGGTAATGGGCACGCATCACCAGCATATTCTGGAGGGCAAACTCGCGATCTTTCGCGCTTTGTAAGGGCAGAAGCAGAGACTTATACAAGGCAAAGTCAGCTGGTTTAAAATTCCCTATAACACCATCCAAGGCATAAAACCCTGTACGGCTGTCGTATTTCAGCATACACTTGCCGTAATAAGGCAGTACAATCCCCTCGGCCTGTAGACGCTCCATATAGGCATACATGGCTGCGTTGATGGCATCCTGAGAACCTTCTGGCACGAAGGCGTTCTCCGTGGGTTTCAAGGCCTCGTAATTGAAATAGCCATTCACCATATCTACTGCTCCATTCTTTGTGAAGGCAGCGATCGGCAAGAAGTTCAGATTGTCGGCGAGAGCCTCCTTTTCTAAAAGACGCATCGCCATGTCATTGGACGGGCACGCGCGCATGAGATTGCCAGGTCCTTTGTGCGCCTTATAGGGATACAAGGCGATCTCAGGAAATCCCGCGCGACCCTTGGAGTCTGTATAGGTAGACGCCATGAGTTTATTGGCTTCTTCAGGCAACGTCTGGTGTAAACGCAGGAGATAGGCGCTCATGGGCGTTGTCTTGCTGATTACCGCCTTCTTGCGAATCCCTTCCATCACATCCGGATTCAAGGAATCGCGATCCGCAATGGCCATCCATCCACGCACACCAGAACTCGCCTGGAACTCTGGTCTTAGACAATTATCGTAGGTCAAGGCGCTTCTTTCCGCCCCCGTACGAGGATGACACTCTACGCCAGGACCTGCGAAATTACTACAGCGCTGCCACGGCGCCTCGCCGTCATAGCGGAGAGCGCGACCACGCACAAAGTCGGACGGAGCCATGGCGCACACCACGGTCACGGGATGGACGAGCACGGATATTTGCATCATGGTGAAGGTGGAGCCGACCGTGTGGGCTCCGAATGCGATATAGGGGAAGGGGTAGAAGAAGACATTGTGTAGAGGTGAAAGACAGAGCTTAGATCCTTCCGTGTTTCCCAAATAGTCGCGGTAAAAGTGGCGCACGTCTTCGCCCTTTGCCGGGTTGGGGATTTTCATCGCACGGAACACCACTGTCCCAGCAGGAAGGGTGACTAACGGCAAGTCTACTGACGTGGGCTTACCCGTGGCATCTGTATAATCCACTTTTACATCGGTTTTCTCTGTGTAAAAGGGCCTTAGCGTAGCAGCGGCGGCAGCGGCCATCTACATAGACGCTAGATAGAAACATTGGCCACTCTGGGAACAATGTCGCGCTGATAGGCCTTGTAAAATCCTTCCATACTTTGATAAAAGTTCGCAGAAGGATGAAATGCTATCTCGCGTCGCTCCTTGATGAACGCAATCGCCTGGTCGGGTGTCATGTTACGCGTGGCCATGAGAAACATGGCCACACAGGCGGCCGAGCGCTGCATGCCGGCAGCGCAGTGTACGAGCATTGGCTGGCCGGTCTTGTATTCGCGCGTCATCTTGAACACGACCTCGTACGACCAGAGCTCTAGATTGCGGATCTCTTCGGCCTGAAGATTGTCGTCCACTGGTACACGGTACTTGCGCGGTGTGGATTCCACAAACGGAATGTCCTTGGTACAATTGAATACACACTGTATCCCTTTTTCACTGAGCCAAGAAGGATCCAGGGCGGCGACTCGGTTTCCTAGCCATAGTCCTGGAATAATTTCATCTGCTGGGTTAGCTCTATATGCCATTTAGCTTCTAGATATTAGAATATATTTGCCCTTTAACACACTTTTTAGAAGATATCTACCTGGAGCGAGAGATCGTGGGTTAAGTTTCCTGAACCTGTAGTATCCAAGACAACTTTTACAGAAATACGATCAAAGCGCTGGAGAGTTACGGACGCATCGTAGAAATAATTGGAGGCCGGGCCAGTGGCGTTAGAAAAAACGAGAGAAAAATCCGTATCTACATCATTCACTTGTAGCGTGACTGTAGCACTGTGACCAACACCGGCATTGGATGCCAGAGTCGCGTACATGCCAATAATCACGGATTTCTGTTGTGCTCTGTAATACGCCACACTCGAATCAGGATACTGAGGATTTCCTCCGTTTCCGTTATCAACCGAAGCAGTTCCTGGCCATAAATAGCCGGTTGTCAAACCTGAGCCACGCAGACTCCCTTTTACACCATAGTATAAAATCGTAGGATACACGTAAGATGTGAAATTTAGACCCCCTGCTGTTTTGTTTACAATATCTACACCAGGGCCGAGCTCTATAGAACCATGGGTTTGTTTGATATCAGAAGAATGGCCAGAGATTGTTGTAGATCTACACTGTATTTTCGCATCTACATCGCTGGTTTCAATGCCGACATAGGAGCCGAGCGAGTTTGAGTTGGCAGGCGCGGCCACATAAATATTCATGTCGCGTGTTGTCATAGTATTGGACGCACTTACTAAAATACCGCGTTTAGCACCACCTCCATTGGAATATATGTTGATGGTGGAGCCCTTGAGAGAATTAAAGGAAAACGATGCGGGACCTAGTGTTCCTTCTCCACTAGATGTAATTCCTATTACATCTGTTTCTGCGTTGCTAGCTACATTACTGTTATTTAAGGTTAGCACACACGTTCTTATCTTGCCTGTTACGGAGGTTGTACCACTAAATACTATACCATTTAAATGAGTATTTGAGTGAGAAGAATGCACGATCAACGTTAGATCTTCTACACGGGTATTTTCACCCATTTTTATAAGTGTTATCGGCACTTCAGATACCACATTACACATTTGTATAGTAGTTGTTTGTACGGATGAGCCACGCAAGGCACAGCCACTAGGAATTACAATGGTGTTTGAGAGATTGTAGGTTCCAGGCATTACCCAGATGGTATACCCAGGGCCGGCATTGGATGCGGCCGCGACCGCAGCGGTTACTGTCTGGTATGCGTAGGTGCCAGGAGATCCTAGAAGATCGTTACCGTATACAGAATCTACGCGAATGATCTTGCCCATCGGCATAGTAGGCAAAGACCATATGGTATCATAATTCGCAGCACTTGCTTTTGTGAGGACATATCCTGTGTTTCCACCGGTGGGGCCTGCTCCTGCGGGCCCAGTAGGACCTGTGGCACCCCCACCTCCACTAGCCCATACGAGGCTTCCACCTGTAGGTCCCGCCGTGAGTACCTGCCCAGGAGCTCCTGTGGAATCACTATGATCTATCAAAGTATTTACACTGATATTCTTCCATTTAGCTCCAGGAGAGCCTAGAATATATTGGTCAGTATAATTTGGGATAATATTACCACCAAGTACTAACTCGTGCATAGCAAGGTCGACATTCTCTGTAAATGTCAAGCGAGGACTATTTGTACCAATAACATTACTGCCATCATAATACAGAATTGCGCCAGCGGGTCCTGTGAATGAGAAGGTACCTGTAGGACCTGAAGGCCCAGTAGGACCAATTACATAGCCAACCGCATAGTTATTTGAGTTTGTGAATACTAGGTTTAGATATCCATTGCTCATATATGTATTTGAAACACCTACACCGGTATCTCCTGCAGGCCCAGGAGGTCCTTGGGATCCTTGGGATCCTTGTGATCCTTGGGATCCCGCAGGCCCTGTATCTCCTGCAGGTCCTGTATCTCCAGCAGGTCCTTGTGTTCCAAAGCCATTTTGACCTGCAGGTCCTTGGGATCCAGCAGGCCCTGTTTCTCCTGCAGGTCCTGTTTCTCCTGCAGGCCCAGGAGGTCCTTGGGATCCTTGGGATCCTTGTGATCCTTGGGATCCCGCAGGCCCTGTATCTCCTGCAGGCCCTGTATCTCCTGCAGGTCCTGTCGGTCCTGTTGACCCATCCCCGCCACCACCGCCTCCCGCAGGTCCTGTAGGACCGGTATAACCGATATGACCAATTATAGACCATTCTAGCGGAGATTGAGTATCAGGACTTATTTGAATTTGGCGAATTTTATTATTGTTCCCAGAAGCTACTACAATTGTATCAGGCGACTTCATAATAAGGCCTCGTGGGTATCCAAAAGTAGCATTTAATCCAATTCCGTCACCACTCCCATAATTTGATCCTGCGATGGTAGTTACAAGACCGTTTGTATCTATTTTGCGTATTCTATTGTTCACTGTATCACTTACAAAAAGGTTCCCGCTCGCATCGACAGTAATTCCGTGAGGATAATTAAATCTTGCATTTGATCCAGTACCATCGTTATAACCCAAAATACTCCCCGCAATCGTAGTAACCACTCCACTATTTGTAATTAATCCATTAGAGAATGTTATTTTGCGGATGCGGTTATTAAATGTATCGGCTACAAATAAGTTCCCATTTACATCTACAGCCACACTATAAGGTGCATTGAAAGAAGCATTTGATCCAATGCCATCATTAGACCCTTGAGCGTTTCCTGCCAATGTTGTTACCACTCCACTAGAATTTATTTTTCTTATGCGATTATTAAATGTATCGGCAACAATGATGTCTCCGCTTGTATGTATAGCGATGCCAGAAGGCGTATGGAAAGAAGCACCAATACCTGTGCCATCCGCAAAACCTGATTGGTTACCCGCAAATGTTGATACAATTGGTGATTCTTCGTTCGTAATTTTCCTTATGCGATGGTTACCTGCGTCAGCCACAAATACGTTTCCACTTGCATCTACCGCTACGCCAGAAGGGTTGTTGAAAGAAGCCATAAATGCAGAACCGTCCATATTAGATTGTGTAAGATCACCTGCGAATGTACCTACAACTCCATTAGAATCTATGGAGCGGATAAGATGGTTATAATAATCTGCGACGTAAAATATATTACTATTACTGTAAAATGCAACACCGTAAGGGACATAGAATGTAGCGAGATTGGGTGGCCCGTTTATAGCTCCTGCATTGCCTGATCCCGCGAATGTGGTTACATTATATAATAGCTCAGTATAATCATATTTATATATATCCCCTGTTGTAGCATTTAAATGCGAATCCCCAGGTTTAGCAGTAGCATAAGGCGCAGAAGCGCTAGAATATACTGAAATACCAGTGGCACCTGTAGCTCCATCAGAACCATTGATACCATTGACACCATCGGCACCTGGAGGCCCTTGTGCACCTCCTGCAGGCGGATCCGTCCATTCAAGAGTTCCGCCGGCCGATCCCGCTGTGAGTACCTGCCCAGGAGCTCCTGTGGAACCGATATTGTCTATGAGCGCATCAATAGTCAAAGAGTTTTTTAGTGTGGATATAGTTATGCTACCACCCATTTCCGCGCTACCAGTCCATGATATGCCATCAGGGCTTGTTAAGTATAATGTGTTTGCTTGACTTACATCGAGACCAACAGCAACATATCCACCAGTAGGCCCATATGCGATTCCATTTAGTTCTCCTTGAATAGGCCCTGTTCCACCTGTCCATGTTACTCCATCGGGGCTTGATAAGTATAAGGTATTGAATGGATAAATATTATCTGTTCCGACCGCCACATATCCACCCGCAGAGTCATATGTAATTTCACGCAGAGTTCCTTGAATAGGCCCTGTTCCACCTGTCCAGCTTAGTCCATCGGGACTTGATAAATAAAGAGTATTTAATCCATTACCTCCAACAGCGACATACCCTCCAGTAGGCCCATAGGTAATTCCAGATAGAAATCCTTGATCCGTCCCTGTTCCACCTGTCCATGATTCCCCATCAGAGCTTATTAAGTATATGCCACCGCCACCGCTACCCGCAGGGGCACTTCCAACCGCCAGATATCCGCCCGCAGAGTTATATGTTATTCCTAATAGGAGTCCTTGAATCGGTCCTGTTCCACCTGTCCATGATACTCCATCCGCGCTCGTTAGGTATAAGGTATTTGTTGGAGTAGAATTATCATATCCAACAGCAACATATCCACCAGTAGGCCCATATGCGATTCCATATAGTTGTCCTTGAATAGGCCCTATCCCACCTGTCCAGCTTACTCCATCAGGGCTTGATAGGTATAATGTGTTTACACCAGTTGTATCGGTACCAACAGCAACATACCCACCCGCAGCGTCATATGTGATTCCTGATAGAACCCCTTCAATAGGCCCTGTTCCACCTGTCCATGATACTCCATCGTCACTTGTTACAAACATAGAATGAATTCCACCATTCGCCGTAGTATATCCAACAGCAACATATCCTCCTGTTGAGGAATATGCAATTCCACTTAATGTTCCCACAAAATTCACGCCTGTATTCGTCGTTGTAAGTTCTTCCTTATACCCCGCCTTGCCACTCCCTGTAACTCCCACGCCATCAGGCGAGTACAAGATCGCCCCTGTTACACCTGCTATTGAAATCGTAGGTTCCGTCCATACAAGCCCTGAGCCAGTAGGTCCCGCTGTGAGTACCTGCCCAGGAGCTCCTGTGGAACCGATATTGTCTATGAGCGCATCAATGGTCAGGGATGTTTTTAGAGTTTCCGTGCCCCCAATATTAATGCTTCCACCTGTCCATGATTCTGCATCAGGACTTGTTAAGTATAGAGAGCTACCAAATCCACCATTCGCTAGTGTACCTCCAACAGCCACGTACCCCCCTGTAGGTCCATATGCGATTCCATATAGTATTCCTGGAACGGGCCCTGTCCCACCTGTCCAGCTGACTCCATCAGGACTTGATAAGTAGATAGGGGCAAATACACCATTCGTCTCAGTAGTTCCAACAGCCACAAACCCGTCTGCCGAGTTATACGTAATTCCTGATAAAATCCCTTGAATAGGCCCTGTATCACCTGTCCAGCTTACTCCATCAGGGCTTGATAAGTATATTGTATTAGTTCCATCCCCTCCAACAGCCACAAAGCCCCCTGTAGGTCCATATGCGATTCCATATAGTTGTCCTTGAATAGGTCCTGTATCACCTGTCCAGCTCTGGCCATCGGGGCTTGTTAAAATCAGAGAATCAACAGGACCATTTATTTCAGTTGATCCAACAGCGACATATAAAGCTAGAGAGTCATATGCGATTCCATTTAGTTCTCCTTGAATAGGCCCTGTTCCTACTATCCATGTTACTCCATCAGTACTTGTAGCGTATATAGAATTTTTGGGGGTATTATTATCAGATCCAACCGCTACATAGCCCGCCCCACCCATACCTGGCACTATAGGTGCATACGTAACTGCAACTAGATCTCCAACTCCAATAGGCCCTATTCCACCGGCCCATGTTACACCATCCGAGCTTGATAAATATGTACTATTTGTTCCATCAGTTCCAACAATCATATACTGCCCTGTAGGGCTTCCATATATACTTGCATATGTAATTCCACTTAGTCTTGCTTGAATCGGTCCTGTTACACCTGTCCACGATTGTCCATTTGAACTTGACATAATGAACGATTCGTAAGGAGTAGAAGAGGCCGATGTTACTCTGAGGGCCACATAACCACCCACAGAGTTATATGCGATTCCGCGCAGAACTCCTTGAAGAGAGCTTGCAGTTGATATGAGGTCTTCCCTATAAACCGCCTTACCACTCCCTGTAACACCCACACCGTCGGGTGAATACAAGATCGCTCCTGTTACACCTGCTATTGTAATCGTAGGCTCCGCCCACACAAGAGTTCCGCCAGTAGGTCCCGCCGTTAGTACCTGCCCAGGAGCTCCTGTGGAACCGAGCTTATCTACCAAGGTGTCGGTGGTGATAGTTGTATGCAATATAGTTGTAGTAAGTAGTTCTGAGCTACCTGTCCAGCTTACTCCATCAGGGCTTGATAAGTATAGGGTATTTCCGACACCCCCAACAGCTATATACCCCACTGTAGGCCCATACGCGATTGCATCTAAGTCCCCTTGTATAGGCCCTATCCCACCTGTCCAGCTTACTCCATCGGGGCTTGTTAGGTATATACTATCGCCATTATTAGAGTCAACTCCAACAGCCACATAACCACCCGTAGCGTCATATGTAACTCCAAGTAGATTTCCTTCAATAGGCCCTGTTCCACCTGTCCAGCTTACTCCATCGGGGCTTGATAAGTATAGGGTATCAGCATTAGAATATCCAACAGCAACGTACCCCCCTATAGGGCCATATGTAATCGCGCGTAGTTGTCCTTGAATAGGCCCTGTATCACCTGTCCAGCTTACTCCATCAGGGCTTGATAAGTATAGTGTATTTTGTGGAGAACTACTATCATGTCCAACCGCCACATATCCCCCTGTAGGCCCGTATGCGATTCCACGTAGAAATCCTTGAATAGGCCCTGTTCCACCTGTCCATGATAAGCCATCAGGGCTTGACATATATAGGGTATTTGGTGGAGTATTATTATCATACCCAACAGCCACATACCCACCCGTAGGCCCATATGTGATTTCAGTTAGGGTTCCTTCAATAGGCCCTGTTCCTCCTGTCCAGCTCACTCCATCAGGGCTTGATAAGTATATAGTATAGATATTATTAGGATCTACTCCAACGGCAACATACCCACCAGCAGAATCGTATACGATTCCATTTAGGGATCCTTGAACAGGCCCAGTTCCTCCTGTCCAGCTTACTCCATTTGAGCTTGATAGATATAGGTTATTCCCACCACCTACATATCCAACAGCCACGTATACACCAGTAGGGCCATATGTAATTGCATTTAGATATCCTGGAATAGCGGATGATTCATAAATATACGATTCTTGAAAAACCGCCTTGCCACTCCCTGTAACTCCCACGCCATCGGGCGAGTACAAGATCGCCCCTGTTACACCTGCAAAGGAGAATCCCGCACCTCCAGTGGGCGCATCCGCCCACACAAGGCTTCCACCAGTAGATCCAGCGGTGAGTACCTGCCCAGGGGCTCCTGTGGAACCGGCATTGTCTATGAGGGTATTTACAGTAATATCCTTCCATCTAGCTCCCGTAGAGCCAAGGCTATAATTATTATCATCATTTGGTATAATATTACCATCAAGTGTTAACTCATTCATATTATTTTCTGGATTTTCTGCAAATGTCAAGCGAGGACTATCTGTGCCAACAACCTCTGTGCCATCATAATACAGAATAGCCCCTGTTACACCTGTAACTGAAATCGTAGGCTCTGCCCACACAAGCCCTGAGCCAGTAGGTCCAGCCGTGAGTACCTGCCCAGGAGCTCCTGTGGAACCGATATTATCTATGAGCCTGTCAATGGTCAGGGTTGTAGTTATCGAGTTTGTACCTGTAGTACCCAATACAGTGCTGGCTGTCCATGATACGCCGTTAGGGCTTGATAAGTATAGGGTATTATTATCCCCTCCAACGGCCACATACCCACCAGCAGGACTATAAGCGATTCCGTTTAGTGCTACCGCAGGTCCTGGTCCTATTCCACCTGTCCAGCTCTGGCCATCAGGGCTTGTTAAGTATAGCGTATTAGTAGAATCATATATTCCAACAGCGACATATCCTCCAATAGAGTTATATGTAACTCCATTTAGAAATCCTGGAATAGGATATGTTCCACCTGTCCAGCTTTGCCCGTTAGAGCTTGTTAGGTATAAAATTTCGTAACTAGACGTACCGTAACCAACCGCCACATACCCGCCTGTAGAACCATAAGTGATTCCAAGTAGTTGTCCTCCAATTGGATTGTATGCATCTGTTTGATCCGTCCAGTTTTCTCCATCAGGGCTTGTTAAGTATATTATATTATCATTAGGATCAGCTCCAACCGCCACATATCCACCAGCATAACTATATGCGATTCCAAATAGTTCCCCTTCAATAGGCCCTAATCCACCCGTCCATGTTACTCCATCAGGGCTTGATAAGTATAGGGTATTTGGTGGAGAACTATTATCATAACCAACAGCCACGTATCCGCCAGCAGGCCCATATGCGATTCCACGTAGTTCCCCTTCAATAGGCCCTGTACCACCTGTCCAGCTGACTCCATTAGGGCTTGATAAGTATATGGTATTTATTGGAGAACTATTATCAAATCCAACTGCAACATACCCCCCTGTAGGCCCGTATGCGACCCCACGTAGAATTCCTTGAATAGGCCCTGTTCCAGGAGTCCATGATACTCCATCGGAGCTTGACAAATATAGGGTATCACTTCCATCATTCCCAACAGCCATATAGCCACCTGTAGGCCCATTTGTTATTCCATATAATGTTCCTGGAATAGGAATTGGCGTAGTTGTCGTTACATCCTCCTTATAAACCGCCTTGCCACTCCCTGTAACTCCCACACCGTCGGGCGAGTACAAGATCGCCCCTGTTACACCTGCAAAGGAGAAACCCGCACCTCCAGTGGGCGCATCCGCCCACACAAGGCTTCCACCAGTAGATCCAGCGGTGAGTACCTGCCCAGGAGCTCCTGTGGAACCAATGATATCTATCAAGGTGTCGGTGGTGATAGTTGTATGGAATATAGGTGTAGTAAGTAGTTCTGAGCTACCTGTCCATGATGTACCATCGGGGCTTGATATGTATAGGGTATTTTGTGGAGAGCTATAATCGCATCCAACAGCCACATATCCACCCACAGCGTCATATGTAATTCCGTATAGTTCTCCTTGAATAGGCCCTACTCCACCAGTCCATGTTACTCCATCAGGGCTTGTTAGGTATATAGAATCGTTAATATTAAATTCAGTTCCAACAGCCACATATCCTCCTGTAGACCCATGTGTTATTCCCTTTAGGGATCCTTGAATAGGTCCTATTCCACCTGTCCAGCTCTGGCCATCAGAGCTTGACATGTATATGGTATTTGCTGGATTAGAATTATTTTGTCCAACAGCCACATATCCACTATCAGAACTATATGTGATTCCATATAATCTTCCTTGAATAGGCCCTGTTCCACCTGTCCAGCTTACTCCATCGGGGCTTGAGATGTATAGGGTATTGTATGGAGAGTTATAATCCCATCCAACAGCCACATACCCGCCCGTAGGTCCATATGCGATTCCATGTAGTTCCCCTTGAATAGGTCCTGTTCCGCCTGTCCAGCTTTCTCCATCAGTGCTTATTACGTATATAGTATCGCCAGTATTAAGATCATATCCAATAGCTAGATACCCACCCGCAAAAGCGTATGCGATTCCATATAGTTGCCCTTCAATAGGTCCTGTTCCACCAGTCCAGCTTACTCCATCGGGGCTTGATAAGTATGTAGTATAACCATTAGGATCATATCCAACCGCCACATATCCACCAGCAGAACCATATGCGATTCCATTTAGATATCCTTGAACCGGCCCTGTTCCTCCTGTCCAGCTTACTCCATCGGAGCTTGTCAAGTAAACACTATCATTTCCAGAAAATCCAACCGCCACATATCCACCTGTAGGTCCACTTGTAATTGAGTGTAGAACTCCTGGGATAGGGGCTACTGGCACTTGAGTAACATTTTCTTGAAAAACCGCCTTGCCACTCGCCTTAACTGCCACGCCATCAGGTGAATATAAAACAGACCCTGTTACACCTGTAATTGAAATCGTAGGCTCTGCCCACACAAGCCCTGATCCCATCGGCCCAGACGTGAGTACCTGTCCAGGGGCTCCTGTGGATCCAATGTTGTCTATGAGCGCGTCGATGGTCATGGATGTAGTTAACGCGTTTATACCTGTAGTACCAATTTCAGCGCTACCTGTCCATGATAGGCCATTAAGGCTTTTCTGGTATATGGTAGTATTATTCTCAAAGATGTCCTCTACACGACCAATCGCCACATACCCTCCAGGAGGCCCATGTGTAATACCGTTTAGAATTCCTTGAATAGGCCCCGTCTCCCCTGTCCAGCTCTGGCCATCAGTACTTGTTAAATATAAGGTATTATATGGATAAACGGAAGTCCTTCCAACAGCCACATAACCACCCGTAGCGTCATATGTGATTCCAAGTAGTTCTCCTTCTATAGGCCCTGTTCCACCTGTCCAGCTTACGCCATCAGGGCTTGTTAGGTATATAGTATCAGACCCAGCGAATCCAACAGCAACGTACCCCCCTATAGGGCCATATGTAATCGCGCGTAGTTGTCCTTGAATAGGCCCTGTACCTCCTGTCCAGCTCACTCCATCAGGGCTTGATAAGTATATGGTATTTTCTGGATAACTATTATCATTACCAACAGCCACGTACCCCCCTGTAGGTCCATATGCAATTCCACGTAGAAGTCCCTGAATAGGTCCTGTATCACCTGTCCAGCTCTGGCCGTCAGGGCTTGATAAGTATAGGGTATGGCTATCAGAATTTCCAACAGCTAAATATCCGCTTGTTGAGTCATATGCTATTGCACGTAGAACTCCTACTATATATCCTATTTCACTATTCCAGCTTAGTCCATCAGTACTTCTTAATAATAATGTAGCAAGACCAGAATTTCCAACAGTAACATATCCACCAGTAGGCCCGTATGCGATTCCATATAGTACCCCTTGATTAGGCCCTGTTCCAGGAGTCCATGATACTCCGTCGGAGCTTGACAAGTATAGGCTATCATTTCCATCATTCCCAACAGCCATATAGCCACCAGTAGGTCCATTTGTTATTCCATATAGTGTTCCTGGAATAGGAATTGGTGTAGTTGTCGTTACATCTTCCTTATAAACCGCCTTGCCACTCCCTGTAACTCCCACGCCATCGGGCGAGTACAAGATGCTCCCTGTTACACCTGCAAAGGAGAAACCCGCACCTCCAGTGGGCGCATCCGCCCACACAAGCCCTGATCCCGTAGGTCCAGCTGTGAGTACCTGTCCAGGGGCTCCCGTGGAACCGATATTGTCTATGAGGGTATTTACAGTAATATCCTTCCATCTAGCTCCCGTAGAGCCAATGCTATAATAATTATCACTATCTGGTATAATATTACCATCAAGTGTTAACTCATACATATTATTTTCTGGATTTTCTGCAAATGTCAAGCGAGGACTATGTGTACCAACAATCTCCGTACCATCATAATACAGAATAGCACCTGTTACACCTGTAACTGAAATGGTAGGCTCTGCCCAAACGAGCCCTGAGCCAGTAGGTCCAGCCGTGAGTACCTGTCCAGGAGCTCCTGTGGAACCGATATTGTCTATGAGCCTGTCAATGGTCAGGGATGTAGTTATCGAGTTTGTACCTGTAGTACCCAATACAGTGCTAGCTGTCCATGATACGCCGTTAGGGCTTGATAAGTATAGGGTATTTGCTGGATAATTATAATCACTACCAACACCTATATACCCACCTGCCGAGTCATATGTGATTCCATATAGTTGCCCTTCAATAGGCCCTGTTCCACCTGTCCAGCTTACCCCATTAGAGCTTGTCATGTATATTGTGTTAAACCCATCATCTCCAACTGCCACATATTGACCAGCAGAAGTATATGTTATTCCAAATAGTCTCCCTTCAATAGGCCCTGTACCACCTGTCCATGTGACTCCATCCGGACTTGTTAAGTATATAGTCTTGAGATTATAGGGATCCTTCTGTCCAACAGCCACATACCCACCTGTAGGACCATATGTGATGCCATATAGGTATCCCTGAATAGGCCCTGTTCCTCCTGTCCAGCTTACTCCATCGGGGCTTGACATATATAGGGTATGAGCACCAACATATCCAACAGCCACATATCCCCCTACCGAGTCGTATGTAATTCCATTTAGAGTTCCCTGAATTGGCCCTGTTCCACCTGTCCATGTGACTCCATCAGTGCTTGACATGTATGTGGTATTTTGTGGAGAACTAATATAATTACCAACAGCAACATATCCACCAGTAGGGCCATATGCGATTCCTTTTAGAGCTCCTTGAATAGGCCCTGTATCACCTGTCCAGCTTACTCCATCGTGACTTGATAAGTACATAGAATGAGTAGTACCAAACTTAAATCCAACAGCCACGTACCCACCAGTAGGCCCATATGTAACTCCATTTAGTTGCCCTTCAATGGGTCCTGAACCACCTGACCATGCGAGTCCATCAGTGCTTGATAGGTATAATGTATTAGTTTGAAATGATATAGTATCTTCATAAGTTCCAACAGCCAAATACCCCCCTGTAGGCTTATATGTTATTCCATATAGTGTTCCTGGAATAGGAATTGGTGTAGTTGTCGTTACATCTTCCTTATATACCAGCTTGCCACTTCCTGTAACTCCCACGCCATCGGGCGAGTATAAAACAGCCCCTGTTACACCTGTAAATGAAAAGGTACCTATTGGCCCTGTTGAGCCGGTAGGACCAATTAAGCTGAGAACAGGATCCCAGGTACTAGTCGCCATTTTTTCTATTCTTTGTATTATGTTTTATTTATAAAATAATACATATTACATATATAAACTATTTAATTTAAGAACCCCTCGCTCATAACAGCATTCCCAAAGATCTAAACTCGGGTTCTTAACTTTTAGATTTGAAGGTATAATAATTCGGAAATATATCTTATTTAGGTACTTCTACGATACATCATCCCTGTATTTAAATCTATATAGAAATCATTTACCCTTGTTCCACCGATATCTCCCGTGGGAACACCGTAATTAGCCAAGATTTGTGTACCTGCAGGACCAGTGTCTCCTGTCGGACCGGTGTCTGATCTTAAATTCATAACGGGTTTCCATGGTAAATACGGGTGATTGGCTGCCAAAGATGATTGTAAACCCCATTTCCATGCTAAATACCCTTCTATATCCTGCCTTTGCTGTAGAGTAAGAAGAGAACTATAAATTAATATTTCGCAGATATTTGCACGTAATCTTACAGGAGTACCTCCGCGTCCACCAAAGTTAATAGATGTAGAAGTATCTTGGGCATTCAATCCAGTTCTTTGCCCTAAACCTGCACCTTGAGTAAAGGTAGCGGCTGCGCCATTAAAATACTCAGCATAGTTACCAGTTGCATCTGTTTCTGAATAATTATTAAATGTAAAGTTCCACATAGATGTTTTATTACTTATAAAAAATGGATCTAAATTAACCGTTTTACCTATGAATGTTCTATTTTGAGCGATTGTTCCAGCGAAACGTTGATCTGAATACATATCAAAAGGAGAAGCCCAGCTTCCTTCAACTATTCTGCCAAATAAGGTCATCTGAGTTCCAGACATACTAAGAGGATAACTCTTGAATACGATAAATCCAGAATAATCCGATGGAAATGTGTCAGCTGGAACATCTATATTACCTACTATTTGTAGTCCATTCGCATAAATAGAATTCAATGAATTTATAGAATTATTTGCATATGTAACGGATGAGTCTGTTCCAGATGTCCATGTCATATCTCGCTGATTGTCTGATTTATCATACCACGTTGTAATAGAAGCTCCATTTGTTCCTGCTATACCTGTTGCTAAAGGGTCGTTTGCATCTAGCCAGACTTCAAGGCCAGGAATCGTGGCAATATCTATATTTGGCAATACAGGATCATATTCGTACAGAATACCTGTGTTTGTATCAAGATAGAAATCGCCATAATTCGCCGTGCCTGTTGGTATACCTGCGCCAGATAGCATTGTTGTACCGGGTTGACCTGTTGATCCTACTGGTCCAGTGTAACCTGTAGGGCCTGCCCCTCCACTTGACCAACGAAGCCCTGAGCCCGCGGGTCCAGCTGTTAGGATCTGTCCAGGAGCTCCTGTGGAACCGAGATTATCTATGAGCGCATCAATAGTCAGGGATGTTTTTAGTGCGTCTGTACCTATACTGCCCAATTCAGCGCTACCTGTCCATGATACGCCGTTAGGGCTTTTCTGGTATATTATACTATTAACCTCATCAACACTTGAAATAGCACCAACAGCAACATACCCCCCTACAGAATCATATGTTATTCCACGTAGAGTTCCTTGAATCGGCCCTGTTCCACCTGTCCATGTTACTCCATCAGGGCTTGTTAAATATATGGTATTATATTGATAATCAGGGGTTCTTCCAACAGCCACGTATCCGCCAGCAGGCCCATATGCGATTCCACGTAGTTCCCCTTCAATAGGCCCTGTACCACCTGTCCAGCTCACTCCATTCGGGCTTGATAAGTATATTGTATTAGTTCCATCCCCTCCAACAGCCACATACCCTCCTGTGGGACCATATGTGATTCCATATAATTCTCCTTGAACAGGCCCTGTTCCACCTGTCCAGCTTACGCCATCGGGGCTTGTCATGTATATGCTGTCACCACTGTCAGCATCTCCAACCGCCACATACCCCGCTACAGCGTCATATGTTATTCCAAAGAGTCTCCCTTGAATAGGCCCTGTATCACCTGTCCATGATACTCCATCAGGACTTGACATGTATAGGGAGTCACCACTGTTAGCAACTCCAACTGCCACATATCCCCCTGTAGGCCCATATGCGATTCCACATACCGTTCCTTTAATAGGTCCTGTTCCACCTGTCCATGATACTCCATCTGTGCTTGATAAGTACATGGAATTTGTTGGAGAACTATTATCATATCCAACAGCAACATATCCGCCTGCAGGATCATATGTAATTCCAGATAGCGATCCTTGAATAGGTAATGATCCACCTGTCCATGATTCTCCGTCAGGGCTTGATAAATATATTCCAAATAAAAAAGTATTTATAGGATCATGTCCAACAGCCACATATCCACCAGTAGGCCCATATGCGATTCCATATAGAGCTTTTGGTAAGGGAATTGGGGTAGATAATGTTACTATCTCTTCCTTATATACCAACTTGCCACTTCCTGTAACTCCCACGCCGTCGGGTGAATATAGTATCGCCCCTGTTACTCCTGTAAATGAAAAGGTGCCTGTTGGGCCAGTAGCCCCTGTTTCTCCAGTAGCACCAGTTTCACCAGTGGATCCAGTCTCTCCTGTGGCTCCTGTTTCTCCTGTAGCTCCTGTCTCTCCAGTGGCTCCAGTCTCGCCTGTGGCTCCAGTCTCGCCAGTAGCTCCTGTTTCTCCAGTGGCTCCAGTCTCTCCCGTAGCCCCAGTCTCTCCAGTAGCTCCTGTTTCACCTGTGGCTCCTGTTTCTCCAGTAGCACCAGTCTCACCTGTGGCTCCAGTCTCACCAGTGGCTCCAGTCTCACCAGTAGCTCCAGTCTCTCCTGTAGCGCCTGTCTCTCCCGTAGCCCCAGTCTCTCCAGTAGCTCCTGTTTCTCCTGTACTGCCAGTCTCTCCAGTAGATCCGGTTTCTCCTGTAGCCCCAGTCTCACCTGTGGCTCCAGTTTCACCTGTGGCTCCAGTTTCACCAGTAGCACCCGTTTCACCAGTGGCACCTGTAGCACCCGTGGCACCCGTGGCCCCTGTAGCACCAGTAGCCCCTGTAGGACCAGTCGCACCCGTGGCACCTGTAGCACCCGTCGCCCCAGTCGCACCCGTGGCACCTGTAGCACCCGTCGCCCCAGTCGCACCCGTGGCACCCGTTTCACCAGTAGCCCCAGTTTCTCCTGTAGCTCCTGTTTCTCCTGTTGCACCCGTTTCTCCAGTAGCACCCGTTTCACCTGTGGCCCCAGTCTCTCCTGTTGAACCAGTCTCTCCAGTAGCCCCAGTCTCTCCTGTTGAACCAGTCTCTCCAGTAGCACCCGTTTCTCCTGTAGCCCCAGTCTCTCCTGTAGCTCCAGTCTCGCCAGTAGCCCCTGTTTCTCCTGTAGCTCCTGTTTCACCAGTGGCACCAGTCTCTCCTGTTGAACCAGTCTCTCCTGTGGCACCAGTCTCTCCCGTAGCCCCAGTCTCTCCAGTAGCCCCCGTTTCACCAGTAGCTCCAGTCTCGCCAGTAGCTCCTGTCTCTCCAGTAGCTCCAGTCTCTCCTGTGGCTCCAGTTTCACCTGTGGCTCCAGTCTCACCAGTGGCCCCAGTCTCTCCAGTAGCTCCTGTTTCTCCTGTTGCCCCAGTAGCACCAGTAGGGCCAGTAGCCCCAGTAGCTCCAGTCTCTCCAGTGGCTCCAGTTTCTCCCGTAGCTCCAGTCTCTCCAGTGGCTCCAGTTTCACCAGTAGCTCCAGTCTCTCCTGTAGCTCCTGTTTCACCAGTAGCTCCTGTTTCACCAGTGGCACCAGTCTCTCCAGTAGCTCCAGTCTCTCCTGTAGCCCCAGTCTCTCCTGTAGCTCCTGTTTCACCAGTGGCACCAGTCTCTCCAGTAGCTCCTGTTTCTCCAGTGGCTCCAGTCTCGCCAGTAGCACCCGTTTCTCCAGTAGCACCCGTTTCACCTGTGGCTCCAGTCTCTCCTGTAGCACCAGTCTCACCTGTGGCTCCAGTTTCTCCAGTAGCTCCAGTCTCTCCCGTAGCTCCAGTCTCTCCAGTAGATCCGGTTTCTCCTGTTGCCCCAGTCTCGCCAGTAGCACCCGTTTCTCCAGTAGCTCCAGTCTCTCCAGTAGCTCCAGTCTCGCCAGTAGCGCCAGTCTCTCCTGTTGCACCCGTCTCTCCTGTAGCACCCGTCTCTCCAGTAGCTCCAGTCTCTCCTGTGGATCCGGTTTCTCCTGTTGCCCCAGTCTCTCCAGTGGCCCCAGTCTCGCCAGTAGCTCCTGTTTCTCCAGTGGCACCTGTTTCTCCAGTGGCACCTGTTTCTCCCGTAGCTCCAGTCTCTCCAGTAGCCCCAGTCTCGCCAGTAGCTCCTGTTTCTCCAGTGGCACCTGTTTCTCCTGTACTGCCAGTCTCACCAGTAGCCCCTGTTTCTCCTGTACTGCCAGTCTCTCCAGTAGCACCCGTTTCTCCAGTAGCGCCAGTCTCTCCAGTAGCTCCTGTCTCACCCGTAGCTCCTGTCTCACCCGTAGCTCCAGTCTCTCCAGTGGCTCCAGTCTCTCCAGTAGATCCGGTTTCTCCAGTAGCTCCTGTTTCTCCAGTAGCACCCGTCTCACCTGTTGCACCCGTCTCACCAGTAGCTCCTGTTTCTCCAGTAGCACCCGTCTCGCCAGTAGCACCCGTCTCGCCAGTAGCACCAGTCTCTCCTGTTGAACCAGTCTCTCCAGTAGCCCCAGTCTCTCCAGTAGCACCCGTTTCTCCAGTGGCTCCAGTCTCGCCAGTAGCACCCGTCTCTCCAGTGGCCCCAGTCTCACCCGTAGCTCCAGTCTCGCCCGTAGCTCCAGTCTCGCCAGTAGATCCTGTTTCTCCCGTAGCACCCGTTTCTCCTGTAGCACCCGTCTCACCCGTAGCTCCAGTCTCGCCCGTAGCTCCAGTCTCGCCAGTAGCACCCGTTTCTCCTGTAGCACCCGTCTCACCTGTGGATCCAGTCTCTCCAGTAGCTCCAGTCTCACCTGTGGCTCCAGTCTCGCCAGTAGCTCCAGTCTCACCTGTGGCTCCAGTCTCGCCAGTAGCACCCGTCTCGCCAGTGGATCCAGTCTCTCCTGTTGCACCCGTTTCACCCGTAGCTCCAGTCTCACCTGTTTCTCCAGTGGCTCCAGTCTCGCCAGTAGCCCCTGTTTCTCCTGTACTGCCAGTCTCTCCAGTAGCACCCGTCTCTCCAGTAGCACCCGTCTCTCCAGTAGCTCCAGTCTCTCCTGTTGAACCAGTCTCTCCAGTAGCCCCAGTCTCGCCAGTAGCTCCAGTCTCTCCTGTAGCACCCGTCTCACCAGTGGCCCCAGTCTCTCCTGTACTGCCAGTCTCTCCAGTGGCCCCAGTCTCTCCTGTACTGCCAGTCTCTCCAGTGGCTCCAGTCTCTCCAGTAGATCCGGTTTCTCCAGTGGCTCCAGTCTCTCCAGTAGCTCCTGTCTCTCCTGTGGATCCAGTCTCGCCAGTAGCACCCGTTTCTCCTGTGGATCCAGTCTCGCCAGTAGCACCCGTTTCTCCAGTAGCTCCAGTCTCTCCAGTAGCTCCAGTCTCGCCAGTAGCGCCAGTCTCTCCTGTTGCACCCGTCTCTCCTGTTGCACCCGTCTCTCCAGTAGCTCCAGTCTCACCTGTGGATCCAGTCTCTCCAGTGGCCCCAGTCTCGCCAGTAGCTCCTGTTTCTCCAGTAGCTCCTGTTTCACCAGTAGCCCCAGTCTCACCTGTTACTCCTGTTTCTCCAGTAGCTCCTGTTTCACCAGTAGCCCCAGTCTCACCTGTTACTCCTGTTTCTCCAGTAGCCCCAGTCTCTCCTGTAGCACCAGTCTCTCCAGTAGCACCCGTTTCACCAGTAGCCCCAGTAGCTCCATCGCCCCCATCAGCTCCAGAATATAGAGACGGTGTTGTATACAAAATTCCAGTCTGTTTACTATATTCATCTAGGCCTAGGTATACCCATATAGGTATTGCAAAATCTGTGGGAGGCGTAGTTGTATAATTAGTTGCACCATCGGTTGAAACATATATAAAATCGCCTTTTTGAAAAGTAGATAAATTCAAGGAACTAAAAAACTTCTGAATATCGTGATAAAATGTTCCAAATACCTTATATGTAAACCAGGCTGAGGTAGGTATATTTACACTCGACACTACACCAATGATATATTTCGCATTTGTATTATTCGCACGTTTATATTTACCATCAGCAGGATCTATCCATATTGGTTCTCCGCCAACAAACGTATGACCTTCTTGACGAATATCAACGTATTGACGATTAGGGTTTCTGTGATTGAAACGACCAGCAATATCTCCGGAAAGTTGAATTAGCTTTTGATTTGTATATTGACCATAAATAGGTGATATAATTGGAAATCCATCACTATTTATTTGAAAAATAATATGTGATTCGCCAATAACTGGTTGGCCCCCAGATCCACCACCATTATCAACATTAAAATTATAATTTTCTTCATCTTCTATTACCAATGTAGCATACTGTTGAGGATTTTGACCTGCAGAATTTCCTGGAGTAACGGAAACGATTCTCCACGCAAAACCACCAAGTGTCCCCGCTATCCACATTCCTGGAAGAATATTTGCCATAGTATATACCGAATTTCCATTATTGTAATACTGATATGTTGGAAGTGATGTTCCAGCATTCGCTATATTAAATCCACACTGGTATCGTTTACTATCATTTGGAGCACCAATAAATGATCTTGATATAGGAACAACTTGTAAACACAAAGGAACCGGCGTTGTCATACTATACATATATAGATTATTTATTATTTTACTAGTGTCAACTCTAAAAGTTAAGAAGGCCAGCTCTTAACTTTTAGATTTAGGGATCTAAGGCTAATGGTACTTCACGTTATATCAATAAATAAAAATAGATTCGCAAAGCTGTTATATCTCCATAGGGAGGATTAAAAGTTGCTGTCCCTGTAGTTGGCAATGGGCCGGATGAACTAAAATTCAGTGGACCAGATGCAACTAGATCCTCGCTTGGAGAACCAGGTGGTAATCCTTGAGCGTTAAATGTAATAAGGAATGATTTATTTGGTGACCAATTGGCCCATGTAGGAGTACCAGCATTCCAACTTGCCAGTGTGGTTCCACTGCTCAAATACATAACTCCTGCTATTACAGGTATTAATTTCCAACTATCTGATCCTTGGGTAATGGTTGAATTATACATATACATATTAAAATTAGTAGCACCTATATTTAATCCCACCGTCCATGATTGAGGGAGAGATGGTGTAAAAGTGAGCTGTGAAGGTATCAATAAAAATAATGGTGTCTCACCATCTTCACTAGTGTATGTAACATCCATTCTATACAATATAGAACCACCTGGACCCAGAGTTCTCCATATAGTATCGTAATCATTTGCTGAATTTTTCATCAGAACTTGGCCTGTGGAACCTCCCGTAGGAACACCTCTGCCTATATGACCAGTGGCTCCAGTAGGACCTGTATCACCAGTATCACCTGTTACACCGGTATGACCAGGAGTACCAGGAGCACCCGTAGCACCGGTATGGCCCGTAGATCCAGGAGCCCCTGTAACACCTGTATCACCTATAGCACCTGTCTCACCAGTGTCTCCATGAGCACCCGTAGCTCCAGTAGAGCCAGTAGTGCCAGGAGCACCAGTAGCGCCCGTGGCTCCAGTAGAGCCAGTAGTGCCAGGAGCACCAGTAGAGCCCGTGGCTCCAGTAGAGCCAGTAGTGCCAGGAGCACCAGTAGAGCCCGTGGCTCCAGTAGAGCCAGGAGCACCAGTAGAGCCCGTGGCTCCAGTAGAACCAGTAGTGCCAGGAGCACCAGTAGAGCCCGTGGCTCCAGTAGAACCAGGAGCACCAGTAGAGCCGGTGTCTCCAGTAGATCCAGGAGCACCAGTAGAGCCCGTGGCTCCAGTAGAGCCAGTAGTGCCAGGAGCACCAGTAGAGCCCGTGGCTCCAGTAGAGCCAGGAGTGCCAGGAGCACCAGTAGAGCCCGTGGCTCCAGTAGATCCAGGAGCACCAGTAGAGCCCGTAGCTCCAGTAGAACCAGGAGTGCCAGTAGAGCCCGTGGCTCCAGTAGAGCCAGTAGTGCCAGGAGCACCAGTAGAGCCCGTGGCTCCAGTAGAACCAGGAGCACCAGTAGAGCCCGTGGCTCCAGTAGAACCAGGAGCACCAGTAGAGCCCGTAGCTCCAGTAGAGCCAGCAGTGCCAGTAGAGCCCGTGGCTCCAGTAGAACCAGGGGCACCTGTATAACCTGTATCACCAGTAGAGCCAGCAGTGCCAGTAGAGCCCGTGGCTCCAGTAGAACCAGGGGCACCTGTATAACCTGTATCACCAGTAGAACCAAGGGCACCAGTAGAGCCCGTGGCTCCAGTAGAACCAAGGGCACCAGTAGAGCCCGTGGCTCCAGTAGAACCAGGAGTGCCAGTAGAGCCCGTGGCTCCAGTAGAACCAGGAGTGCCAGTAGAGCCCGTGGCTCCAGTAGAGCCAGGAGTGCCAGTAGAGCCCGTGGCTCCAGTAGAACCAGGAGTGCCAGTAGAGCCCGTGGCTCCAGTAGAACCAGCAGTGCCAGTAGAGCCCGTGGCTCCAGTAGAGCCAGGAGTGCCAGTAGAGCCCGTGGCTCCAGTAGAACCAGGAGTGCCAGTAGAGCCCGTGGTTCCAGTAGATCCAGGAGCACCAGTAGAGCCCGTGGCTCCAGTAGAGCCACGAGCACCAGTAGAGCCCGTGGCTCCAGGAGCACCTGCGCCTCCGCCTCCACCTCCGTTTCCAGAGTTGGGGCTTCCATATAAAACAGATGCTGTAGTATCATTTATTTTTATGTAAATGGGTATCGGATTTGTAGCAGGCCTTATCACAGTACTATACGATACACCATCAGAGTTAGTGGGATCGTAATATAAGACATCACCTGTGTCCCCAGGCAATTGAAAAGTAGTTGTTGTAATTACTTTCCCAAAAGGACGAACATTTATGTTTCCTAACTCGGGTTGATTTACAGAAGAAACAATCCCAAACGCTCTATAAACTTGCTCATCATCACTAGTATCAACAGGCAAAAATTTATAAGGACCTGAACCAGGGGTTGCTTGTCCAATATATACTACTTGACCAACCGAATAGGATGAATAATCATTGGAATTTAAAACACCGCTGGCATCATAATATAATTCAGAGGGAAGGTTGTAATAGGATTCAATAAAATTTCTATACGCAAATTTTCCTAGAGCGTCATTTAACCAATTTGTGGCACCTCCTATACTACCAAGAAAACTTGTATAGGTTAGATTCGCTTTACCATCTTCGGACAGTGTAAAAATAATGTTTGCAGTACCTTCTCCTTCTGAAGGGTAATTTATACCACCTAGTGTGAAATCACTATATAAATTATACAAATCTACATCTCTTATTGTTAATGTTATGGATGCCGCATCTGCGGTTGGTACAATATCTACTATTAAATAAGCGAGGCCATTTTGTTGGAGTAACCACATGCCCGTTTTAATACCCGTAGCATCGGATTGATACAATGGAGTTGAATTTGATATTGAAAGTACAGTTAGCGTGATTTGAAATTCGTACGCAGAGGAATTATATGACGAATTCGCATTTGAATAATATCTAGTAACAATTGTGCTACCACTATTTATGGTAGCTCCTACAACAAATGGAATATTTGGTATACTTGCTGTAGCCATCTATATATTTATAGAATATTTGTATACAGCATATTACTCATTCGGTGGTTCTTAACTTCTGAGTATTTCTGAAAATGTAAAACTTAGACCGCTGAACATTTCAAACGGGCACAAAGCAAAACTCACCTTCGGTATGAAACTTGTTTAGAAATATCCAATGGTCGCCGACCAACGGGCATTTGAAATGCCCGTTGGTCTAAGATTGTCAGGTCTTAACTTTTAGATTTTATATTATTCAAAATATGATTGTTTGAGGGACGTATTCAAATGCTACATACACATTTGTAGAGCCTGTTGTAAGTATAAAAGCGAAAGTATTCGTAAAACCAATGAATGATAATGTTCGTGTACCTGGCTCAAATGTACAGTACTGACCAGAGTCTTTTGCCACTGACATGTTGTTAGCGTAATATATTGTACCAGTAGTAGTTGTAGCAACAAATCTTCTAAAATTTGTGAATGTGCCAGTGAATGAAGCGGGATATACAGCAGAAAATGACGTAGTGGATAATATATTTAAGGTCCACCCATTTCCCACTAAATCATTACCACTAGGATCACGAGATGAAAAAGGTGATCCAGTTATTGTGCCTGTAGCACTCAGTGCAATTTTAATAATATAAACACTGTTCGTAGACCCACCACCACCACCACTCGGAGTGCTCCAAATGGTATCGTAATTCGTGGCAGAGTTTTTCGTGAGGACTTGCCCTTGAGTACCTCCTACAGGGACTCCAAGTCCAGTAGCTCCAGTAGCCCCAGTAGATCCTTGACCACTAGCTCCTGTGAAACCGGTAGCTCCTGTCGCTCCTTGAGTGCCTCCAAGTCCAGTAGCTCCAGTAGCCCCAGTAGATCCTTGGCCACTAGCCCCTGTGAAACCGGTAGCTCCAGTAGCTCCTTGACTTCCTCCAAGCCCAGTAGGTCCAGTAGCTCCAGTAGATCCTTGGCCACTCGCTCCTGTGAAACCGGTAGCCCCTGTGAAACCAGTAGCTCCAGTAGATCCTTGGCCACTAGCCCCTGTAGCCCCCGTAGCTCCAGTAGCTCCTAGAGTACCTCCAAGCCCAGTAGGTCCAGTAGCTCCAGTAGCTCCTTGACCACTAGCCCCT
>Ga0209400_1000319_pt1 | contig 41403 bp, 62 predicted proteins | sample M_130807_EF_Meta_FD_187313 | JGI IMG/M metagenome (GOLD analysis project Ga0209400, IMG submission 187313) | Freshwater microbial communities from Lake Montjoie, Canada to study carbon cycling - M_130807_EF_MetaG (SPAdes) (version 2) | ecosystem: Environmental > Aquatic > Freshwater > Lake... | reverse complement strand
CTAGAATATATGGTGATATGTTTGAACAATCTGAAAAAGGTAAATTTGATGCTCTATTTGATAAATGTAAAGCAACAGATAATGTTAACTTTAGAGGATATGGTTTAAATGAACAAATAAGACAAGCATTAGATGATACTCATATTTATGTGTATCCATCAATCTTTGAAGAAACTTCATGTCTTGCAGTAATAGAAGCTATGTCAGCAGGATGTCATGTAGTGACTACTAATTATGGAGCTTTACCTGAAACTTGTGGTGAATTTGCAACAATGATTGAATTTGATTCAAGTGTGAATAATTTAATTGAAAGGTATGCAGATACATTAAACTCTGTACTAGACAACTATAAAAATAATCTTTATAAAGAAGATCTTGAATTACAGATAAAGTATTATGAGAAATATTACTCTTGGAATACAAGAATAGAAGAATGGAAAAATTTTTTAAATTATGTCAGAAATAAAAAAGAAACAAATTAAATTATTTATAGCAACACCAGCTTTTGGTCATCAAGTTACAACTAACTATATGAATAGTGTAATGAGATTTGTATCAACAGCACATCCTAAATTACAAGTATCAACAGCAATACATTTACAATCTGGAATGGCATTAGTTACACAAGCTAGAAATAATTGTGTAGCATCTTTTATGAAATCAGATTGTACACATTTTATATTTATAGATGCTGATATTGGATTTGATCCAGAAGCAATCTATAGACTATTAGAAAAAGATGAAGATATAGTTCTTACCCCATATGCTGTTAAAGGATTTGGTGCTAATTACGGTTTACAATTTATAGTACATTTTCCTAATAAAGAAGAAGTTAAATTAGGTAAAGATGGTTTTGTAGAGATTACTGCAGGACCTACTGGATTTATGATGATTAAGAGAGAAGCATTTGAGAAGATGAAAAAAGCATATCCTGATAAAAAAACTGTTAATAAACAATTAGTAGGTAATAAAGTAGAAGTCATGGATGAAGATTGGTATACATTCTTTGAAACAGGTGTGGATCCTGTAAATGGTTACCTAGGTGAGGATATTTGTTTTTGTAAATTATGGGTAGATATAGGCGGAAAAATATATGCCGATGCTACTACTGAATTAACTCACTTTGGGGGCCATGCTTTTAAAGGCTCATTAAGCATGATGTTTAAACCAAAACCTGTTGACCTTACGATAAAATCGTAGTAAATTAAGCCTTCCAGGACATTTGTGCCTGCCTAAACAATTAATTGAAAACATTGCAAGCACAGATGAATACACAATTACATATAAATAGTGGAATAGGATCACTTTATTTTCATCCACAATACACACCTAGACAACATTACGCAGGTGGAGGAATAGCTACTTTAGTACCCAGACAAGGTTACTTGTTTGGAGGTATCACTAGAGCTATTGGTAATGTATTAGGAAGTGTTGCTGATGTAGCTAAAGACGTTGTATCTTCTCCAATAGGACAAGTTGGATTATCCATACTTGCTCCTGGATTAGGATTACCTATGTGGGCAAGTCCTCTTCTTAATGCTGGAATGCAATATGCATCTACAGGCAAAATTAATCCTTTAGGATTACTCGCTTCTTCTATTCCGGGTTTACAATTTACAGGAGGCCAAGGGTTAGAGTCTTTAATACCTACTGGTTATGGTAACATAGTAGGACAAGGAACAACTTTATCTGATCTTGTTACAGGACAAGTTAGCAATTTATTTTCACCAAATGCAGATACTTCTGGTGGAGTATTTAATAACATGCAACCAGGACAAAATATTACAGGTATAAATACATTACAACCATTAGGAAATAATACATTAACTCCAACACAAGATTATTTGAAATCTATCAATCCATATACAGCAGATCCATATACAGGGACTAGTCTTAGTCTATCTCCTGATTTAGATAGACCTTTAGTTGGAGCAGATCAATTAACTTATAATCCAGCGACAGGACAACAATTAGGAAGAACCACTCAAGAATTAGAAAGTTCTTTAGTAACGGGTGGTGGAGATGTTGGTTCGGGAAGATCTACAAAAGAATTACTATCTACTTATGGTAGACAGCCAGGAACAGAACCAGGAGTATGGGAAAATTTTAAAACTATTGCTAGCCCAAGTTCAAATGTTGGAGTATCTGAAAGATTAGATGCTTTACAAAATGTTGGCTCTGATGCTTTTAAAGCAATATTTTATAAAAAAGGCGGAACAGAATTAGACAAAGCTGCTGTACTAGCAACATTAGTTACTCTTCCAACTTTTATTCAAGCTAAAGCAAAAGCTGATGAAATAGGTATACCTTTTAATGAAGCAGATTATCAAGCTGGTAAAGTTTCACCGGATAAACAGAAGTATGCCTCTTTAGCTCCTAAATCTACTTTTGGATTAAAAGATGGGGGAAGAATAGAGTTTGGATTAGGTGGAATGAGTGACAATAGAATATCACAAATAATACAGTTAATAAGAGATGCTGAATCTGTAGGTGATATAGAAAAAGCAAATGAATTAAGATTAGATTTATATAGAGAAACCAAAAAAGCTGATGGTGGAAGAATTGGTTATGGTGATGGTAAATTAGTATTAGAAGAAGGACCAGCAAATAAAGCTACAAGATTACAAATGGAAAAAGCAGCAAAAGAAGCTCAAAAGAGATATGCTGATATGAAAGCTAAAGAAAAATTAATGGATAAAAATTATAAAGAACAATCAATGTATGATTTTAAAAAAACTCAAAAAGAATTGTTTGATATGGCTCCAGATGAAGGATATCCTCCTTTACCTGAACCAGTAAAGCCAGAAGGTGTGCTAAGTATTAAACTAACGCCTGTTCAAGAAAAAGCATATGGTGGAATGATAAATCATCCAGTTAGAATGCTTCATGGTGGAATATCTGAACTAGATCTAAGAGCAAAAGGTGGTTTTATCCCGGTTGGTGTAAAAGAGAGAGCAGATGATGTACCTGCTATGTTGAGTAAAAATGAGTTCGTATTTACCGCAGATGCTGTTAGAAATGCAGGAAATGGAAGTATTAACAAAGGTGCCCAAAAGATGTATAAGTTAATGAAATCTTTGGAAAATAAAAAAGTTAACAGAAAAGCAAATTAAATGGCAGATACAACAACAACCTCGATAGCACGTCCAGCCCCTTATTTAGAAGCAGCGGGTCAAAATTTATTAGATATAACTACAGGTTTAGCTGGTAAACCAATTGATACTTCTTTATTTGCTCCACAGATTGCTGGTCAAAACGTATTATCACAAGCGGCTCAACAACAAGCAGCATCACAAGCAGGACTTGGTTCATTACAATTTAATCCTACGACTGGAGCTATTCAAGGAATAGGTCAAGGAACAGGTATTGCTGGTTATCAACCTTATTTAAATCAAGCACAACAATATTCAGGACCTCAAGCTTATCAACAATTTATGTCGCCTTATCAAAATGATGTTATTAATACAACGCTAGCACAGTATGATGTACAAGCTCAAAAAGCATTACAACCTTTACAAGCTAGTGCTGTTGGCGCTGGAGCATTTGGTGGAGCTAGACAAGGAATTCAACAAGCTGAATATCAATCATCAAGTGATATGAATAGAGCACAACTTCAAGCTCAATTATTAAATCAAGGTTATGGACAAGCACAACAACAAGCTAACACTGCATTTGGTCAACAACAAGGTTTAGCATCTTTACAACCTTCATTAGCACAATCTCAAATTCAACAATTGGGTGCTGCTGGAACTAGTAATCTTGCTTATCAACAATCTATTCTTGATGCTCAAAGACAAGCAGCACAGACAGCTGTCTACGAACCATATCAAAGAGCTCAATTCTTACAATCATCTATTGGAGGATTATTATCTGGATATCCTCAACCAGGATTTGGACAAACTACACAACAAACACCTTCTGTTAGTCCTTTATCTCAAGCGCTTTCTTCAGCGGCAACAGTTTATGGACTTGGAAGTTTATTTGGTGGTAAATAAATATGAATAGAACTTTAAAAAGACCCATGTTCAGGATAGGTGGTCAAGTGAACCAAGGATCAGGGATCATGTCTCATGTTGAACCTAAAAATTATATGACTGGTGGAAGAGTTATGGCTGCTGGTGGTTACGATCCAAGAGGAACTTATTTTGGTTACGGAGCTGACCCTAGAGGAACTTATTTTGGTCCTAGTTCAACTGCACCATTTTCAGAAACTCCAGGTATGTTTGATCCTTATGCAACAACAGGAGCTGCAACAGAAACGGAAAAAGTTTCAGCATTTGAAAATTCATATGAAAAAGCAAGACAAAAAAGAATACAAGATTTAGAAAAAATACGTAAATATGGACCAAAAGCTGTTGCAGCAGCTGAAACAGCAGCTGGAACTGCTGCAGGTTATACTGGTATATTAGGACCGGCTGTTGCTGGTCTTGGTTTAGGATATGGTAAAAGAAGATTAACAGATTATTTAATATCAGATATTGAGAAAAGAAAAGCTAATATTGATGGTACAAAACCAGCTAACTACAAAGAAACTACTCCTACTGGAAGTTTATTAGCATATAAAAATTTAACTTCTCCAGGAACAATAACTACTGCAATAAATGAAAACGGAGATTTAGTAGATAGATCAACAGGTGAGTTATTGGATAGAGAACCAGGTAATACTGATAAACCTCCTGTTCAACCTAAACCAGCAGCTAAAGATCCAAAACAACAAATAAGAGAAGAAGCTGATTTTATTAGAGATTTAATTAAAGATGAAGATACAACAACAGCAGAAGCTGCTTTTGTTTTGGCTAGAGCACTAGCTACTCCTGGTGGAATAGGTGAAAAAGTAAAAGCTGCAAATGAATTATTAATCCCTATGGCTAAAGAAAAATCAAAAACTAAAAAAGACATTACATTAGAAGCATATAAATCTTACAAAGAAAAACAACTTGAAGAAATAAAAGCTGGAAAATTAAGTGACTGGGGTAAAACAGTAAATGAAGCAGCTATAAATGCAAAAGCAGCTGGAGATAATAGACCTCTCCCTGAAATCATAAAAGAATACAATGATTTAAAATTAGGTGATGAAAAATTTCAAGATAAAATAATTGCTGCAAATTTACAAAATGAAGTTTTAACTATTTATGGTAAAATAAAATCAAATGAAGAATATGAATATAGTTTAGCAAATAAAGAAAAAGTAACTAAAGAAGAGACAAAAACATACGAAAAAAATAAAAGATATATAGAAAGTTTTAAAAACAAAAATCCAGAATTATATAAAAAAATTAGTCCTCAAGGTGCAAAAGATGGTGGAAGAATTGGGTTTGCATATGGATCACCAGAACCAGAACAACAACCACAAATTGAAAGCACAACTTTAAATGAAGGTGGTAATGAAACACAATTAAAACCTGTAGTAAAATTAAGTTACCAAGAATTAAGAACAAGATTACCAAAAGAAATTTCTGATAATATAGTTTTATTACTTTCTAATAGTGATCAAGCTTTACAAGATTTCGCTTATATTACAACTCAACAAGATATCAATCAATTCAATGTTAAATACGGAGTAAATCTAGTATTGCCTTCTAATAAATAAAGGAGGAACATGGCAACTTCATTTGAAGAACTACAAGCACTAGCTGAAAGTTTAAGATCAGTAACAAGTAATGAGACAGAACAAGCTCGTGCTTCTCCCTCAGCCGTTGAATATGCTGTAGATATAGCTAAAGCACCTTTTAAAGGTTTAAGTAGAACTGTTCAAGGTTTATTAGAATTAGGGGCTCTTCCTATAGATTATGTAGGAAATACAAATTTAATTAAACATATTGATGATGTCTTTGAAAAAATAACTCCAGAAACTCATACAGGTGTTGGAGAACTTGTATCTACATTTACTCAATTTGGATTACCTCTTGGTGTGGTTACAAAATTAGCTGGCGGTATTAAAGTATTAAATAATGCAACAAGGATTAGGAAATTATCTTCTTTAGAATCTCCTTTAGATAAAGCTGGAGAATTAATCAGAAGAATGGGTTATTATGGAGCTATTGGAGGAGCTTCAGATATTATTGCTTCTGTTCCAGAAAAAGATCAAACCCTTACTGAATCTTTTGGTTTAACAGATAAAACGGATGTTACAGAATTATCTGGGTCAGAAAGAGCTGCTGAAACATTAAAATCAAAATTAAAATTTGGAGCAGAAGGTACTGTTATTGGTGGCGCTATACCTTTGCTACCTACTGCAGCTAATTTAGGATATAGGTATGGATTGGTCCCTGCCGCAAAAGGAGTAGTGTTAGCAGGAGAAACTATTCTAAGACCTTTAAATTATACTGTAATAAATCCTTTGACTCAATTAATAGCAGGAGTTGAAAGCAAAGGTATTATTCCAAAATTAATGACATCTACTAGTGAGTTGGTTGAAAAGGGGTATGATAAAGTAGCAAACAAATTAGGAATACCACCTGTTGAACAATGGAAAAATTACACTACAAAAGGATCTATAGGTGAATATGTAATCAATAGACTTAATTATTTAAAAGAAGGTTTTAGTTCACCGGGAATTCTTGGAAAAGAAATCTCTACTGAAAAATCTAAGTTACAATCAACAATAGCAGCCAAAGGTCTTGAAGCAAATAAATTAGATTTAGAAATGCAAAATAAACTAGAACAATTAATTACTAACGGAGAAACTAAATTTCTTAAAGAAGAAAAAACATTATATGAATTACAAAGTCAAAACAATACAATTTTTAATTATATTAAAGCTCCTGGAGAAAAAGCTAATGTAATTTTAAAAACATTAGATAAAGATATTCAACCTTTGGCAAAAGAAATGAAAGATATTTTAAAAAAAAGTAATATAGAATTTGGAGAAGCATTAGTAAAAGAAGGCGGAGATTCTTTTATACCTTTAGCACAAGAATTTATTCAAAGAGCAGACAGCGCAACAAAACAAAGATTTGCTGCGTTTAATAATAAAAATTATCAATATCCTGTTGAAGCTAATGAAAAAGCTATAAAATTTATGGAGGAAAGAGTTAGGACAGAAAAAATTTTTATGAATGCTGCTATGGGAAAAGCCGAAATTAAAAAAATACCTTTGGATCAAGCGGTAAGAGAACAAGCAATAGATCAGTTAGATAAATTAAAAAAACAATTGATTGATTCAAATAAAACTCCAGAATATTTTTTTAGTGCTATATCCAATTCTTTTAAAATAAAAAAACCTATAATAACAGATCTTAGACCGGGGGAAACTTTCCCAGATGTAATTAAAAATTTATTTGATGCACCTCAAACATTAACAAAAGATGGAAAAATAATTCCTATTACAAATTATAAAACAGCTGTTCTTGATACAGTAATTCAACAATCTAAAACTATACATGAAAAAAGATTTTTTGACGATACAGCAAGACTTGGATTAGAAAATGGATATATATTTAGAAGCCCAGAAGAAGCTTTAGCAAAACTTGAAATTAAAGGAGTACCAAAAGACGTAAGAATTAATTTTGCTAATAGTTTAAGAAGAATATCAGCAAGTGGTGAACGTAAAGCCGCTGATTTAAGTAGCTTTGCAACTGATCAAAGTATTTTATTTAAAGAACCACATTATGCAACTCCTGAATTTGCAAATGCTTTATTAGATATAAATAAAAATACCAATAGTTTATTTGATAATCCAATTATTAAAGGATTAATGGCAGCTAAGGCTGGAGCTCAAGTAACTAAAACAATACTTTCTCCTCAGGGACAAGTTAGAAACTTTACTGGAGGAGGTTTATATGTATTTGCTAATGGATTACTAGGTGGAAGAGTAAGTATGAAAGATGCTGCAAAAGAAATAATGACTGATCTTTTTAATTATACTTCAAAAAAACCAGAAGAAATTGAAGCTATGATTGCAAGTGATATAAGAAGAGGAATATCTAAGGATGCCAAAGGTGTAATAAATTATTTAAATGATGCAAAAAAATACGGAGTAATAGACCAAAACGTTATAATTAATGAATTGGGTCAAGCTATGACTGATTTTTCAAAAAGAGGAATGAATTTTGACGCCGTTATGAATAATAAATTTATGAAACAACTTTCAAATATATACCAAGGTAGCGATAACTTTTGGAAAGTATTTTCCGATAAATTTTATACTTCAGCACTAAGACCTACAGTAAATAATTTAGATGATGTAGCTGATTGGTTTCAAACTATAGCAAAACAAAAATTTAATCCTAATGATTTATCTACTGGTTTAAAAAAAGATTTAGAACAAGGATTAAGGGAAATGTCTGCTTATTTAACAACTAATACAATACCTACTTACAGTAAACTTCCAGAGTTTATAAAAAATTCAAGAAATATTCCTTTTGGTAACTTTGTTGCTTATCCAGCGGAAATTTTAAGGACACAAGCAAATATATTAACTATAGGAGCAAGAGAGCTTACTAGTAATAATCCTTTAATAAGACAAATGGGAGCTAAAAGATTACTGGGATCAGCTACAACATTAGGTGGTATGGGTACTGCATTTGTAAAAACAGCAGAATATTTTACAGGTATTAGTGAAGATAAAATGGACGCATTCCAAAGAAATTTCGCTGCTGATTATGAAAGAAACTCAGTGTTGGTTCCTTTAACATCTCCTGATAATAAAGGTAATTTTAAATATTTTAATTTTTCTTACACCAATCCCTACAACACAATCATTCAACCCATAAATGCTGTATTAAAAGCATACGGTGATGGAACGTTAAAAAAAGATAGTGTTGGCACTATAGTTAAAAATTCTTTATTTGGAACTATGGAAAGACCAGGAGCTATATATGAATTATTTTCTCCTTTCTTTACAGAATCTATTGGATTAGAAACATTAGCTGATGTTGTTTATAGAGATGGTAAAACAAAAAGTGGTAGTTATGTTTATTACCCGCAAGATGATGATTTAACTAAAATATCTAGAGGTATAGGTCATTTCTTTTCAACTTTAGAACCAGGTGCTTCTGCTTCTATAAGAAAAATTTGGGAAGGTGCTACAGGTAAATTTACTCAAGCTGGTACAATAAGGGACCCTGGAACTGAGGCTTTAGCTTTATTTGCTGGAGTTAGAATTCAAGAAGCTAAACCTATAGCAAGTATGCCTTTTATATTAACTTCATATAGCAAAGATAGACAAAACGTAGGTATTAAATTTTCTTCTGTAGCTTATGCTCCAGCTGCTACTCAAGAACAAAGAATAAAAGCTTTTAGAGATTTCTTTGTAGAATCATATGATTCTCAAACTAAAATGTATCAAACACTAAAAGATGCTCAAAAATTAGGTATAGATGAATCTGAATTAAGAAATATATTACAACAACGTTTAAAAAATAAAACAGATGTTAGTAGTTTAATTAATGGAACGTTTAAAACACCTAATTATAGTGAAGATAGATTTAAAGCTTTAATAAATAGGTTATCTTTAGAAAACCCTGTTCAAGCTGCTAAGTTAGAATCACAAATAGAAAATGTAAAAGATGTTTTTAGAGATTTAAAAGGTAATTTTATTGGATCAGAATTAGGTTTATCAAAAGAAGATTTTTCAAATAGAATTGATAGAATATTAACTCCTCCAGTTAGAAGAGTAAGGCCTTCTGGACCAACTCCAGTAATGGATTTATCATCTACATTCCAACAACCTAGTACTTATTTAGGAAATACATCTTTTAATACTAATACTAATATTAATCCACTTTCAGGGGTGACAAATCAAACTACACAACAAAAAACAACTCCAGAAGAACTTAGAAGCGTTTTTGGAAAATATAAATTAGGTGGAAAAGTAACATCAGCTTTTTTTAGGAGATAATTATGGAAGGACTTGGATCACTTTTAAATAGTTTATTAGCAAGACAAGTAGGAATGAGTATACACGGAGATCCCTTTAAAAATTCCATGGATCCTTATGGAATATTAAATACACCACAAGCACAACAGGTATATGGGCCAATGCCTATGGAACAAGCACCGGGGAACATGGAACTAAGTGGCGGTTTTGAAGAAGAACCTAAACAAAGTGAATATCCAGTTCAATTTGGTAATTTACAATTAAAACCTAATGTTGATTATTCAACAGGTCAAACTTCGTATGGAATACCTGGATTAAAATTTAAATTAATAAATAGTTATTTGGGTGGAAATTTTAATTATCCTCTTGGAGAAAATGGATTATCTTTAGAAGGTGCATATGGTAAAGCAAGAGGTGCAGTAAAACAACAATATATGGACAATCCGTCAGAATCTTATATAACTTCTTCTTACCCATTTAATTTAGGGATAAAATTTAACAAAGATTTTTAATGGCAAACGGAAAAGAACCTAAAACAACTGGAGAACATATTATAGCTCTTTATGGCCATATATCTGGTATTAAAAGAGATCTCAAACATTTAACAGATGAGTCTTGCCGCAACCATTCTAAATTTGAAAGACAGTTTGATAAATTAACTTGGTGGATCATTGCTGGACTTGGTTCAACGATAGCAATACTACTCACACTAGCTTTCAGTTTAATAAAATAAACTATTGCATTAGTTTTAAAAAGTTGTATTACGCAACCATGAATAATATTTTAGTTCATAAACATTTAATAGTTCGTGCTGAAGCTGTAAGTCCTCCTATGGACGAGGAGTTTCTTAGGCGTTGGTTAGAAAAATTTATAGAAGAAATTGGAATGAAAGTAATGATGGGTCCTTATGTTAAGTACTCTCATATGATTGGAAATCGTGGTATTACCGGAGCTGCAATCATTGAAACATCACATATAGTAATGCATGTTTGGGATGAACCTGACCCAGCCTTGCTTCAATTTGATGTTTATTCGTGTGGCGAATTTGACCCAGAAACAATATGCGATAAAATAAAAAAAGATTTTAACACCACAAAAATAGAATATAAGTTTTTAGACAGAGAAAATAACCTTGAAATTTTAAAATAAATCATTATATATCTAACAGGTTGCATCATGTGGGTGGACCTATTAACTTGCTTAACAAAGGAGATAATAATGACATTCAATTCATTATTCCCAAATAACGGTATGATTAAAATGGATGAACTCCATAATCATTTCGTAAAACACACTACAGATATATTTGATAATATATTTGATAGTTGGTCTAAAATACCTTCATTCCCTTTTTACAACGTGGTAAAATATGGAAAAGGTAAATATGGTCTAGAAATAGGACTTGCTGGATACAATAAAGAAAACGTTCTTGTAGAAGTAAAAGACGGTATCTTAACTGTAGAAGGTAAAGTTGAAGATAAAAATATAGACTATGTTCAAAAAGGACTAGCTTATAGAAAATTCATTAAACAATTTGAGTTAGCATCTGATGTAGTAATTGATGAAGCTGAAATGGTTGATGGTTTACTTAAAATTAAACTTGGTTTTAAAAAACCAAAAGAAGTTGAAGGTATTAAAGTAGAAGTAAAATGATGCCTTACAACAAAGAAGAAAACGATTGGTTAAATCCAATCCTTTAATTCTTCTCCCATAACTTTTGAGGCAATATCTACTTTTTTGCGGAGGGCCTTTACGATTTTTTCGTCTACTGTGCCCTCTGCTATAATATCAATATAAGTCATTTTTCTAGTTTGTCCTGCTCTATTAATCCTAGCTTCAGACTGAGTTCTTTTTTCTAAATCATATCCGTTAGAATAATAAATCATAACATTAGCTGCAGTTAGTGTAATTCCATATCCACCAGTTTGAGGAGTACCTATTAAAAATCTAACTTTACTATTTGGATCCTGCATTAATTTAATATTGTTTTGTCTTTCTTCACTTGGAGTATCTCCATAGTACGTTACAAAAGAATCGGGTCCATATTCTTTTGTTATAGCTTTAACAATAGATTGAATATCATGTTTATAATGAGCCCATATAACTGCTTTGTTTTCTACTTCACTTAATATCTCCATTAAAGCATTTAATCTTTCATTTTTAATTTCTTTAACAGTTCCATCATCTGCTTTAAAATGTCCACAAGTAATTTGATGTAGTCTCATCAATTGAACTAAAGCAGTAGCGGTTGTCATAAGTTTACCATCTAATTGTGCTAAAGCTATTTCTTTCATAGATTCATATATTTTATTTTGTTCTGGACTTAATTGAATAATTCTTTTTGTATAAGTATAATCAGGAAGATCTAAACAATCTTCTTTTAAAATTCTAAAAGAAAAAGGTTCTAATCTTTCTGAAAGTTCTCCTAAATTTTTATAACCAACTATCACCTGAACAGATCTACCACCAAAGTTTGCAGTTTTTAAAATTGCATATCTTGTTTTAAAAGCATAGTAAGAAGTGTAATCTAATAAACCCTCACTCAAAAATTCACATTGTTTATATAAATCCAAGGGAGATTTAGTTACTGGAGATCCAGTTAATATTCTTCTATATTTAGTTTCTCTACCTAAGGAGACAATAGATTTAGTTCTAATGGCTTCTGGATTTTTAATAGTAGTAGATTCATCTATTGCCATTAATGTTTCATGACAACTTATAAATTTTTGTGCAAACTCTAAACCTTTTCTAGTTGAAAATGCTTCTACATTCATAAGTAAAATATGAAGATCAGTTCCAGATTCAAATAAAGAATCTAATAATATTTTTTGAGATTGATTAATGTTTGATTTCCATAATACTATTTTTTTTTCTATATGCTTTGGTATATGATTTGGAATTTCTATATCATGCCAGTTTTGATAAACACCTTTTGGGGCTACAATAAGGGCCCCATTAATCTTACCTTTATCGTATAACATAGCTATATTATCAATAAGAACCTTAGATTTACCTGTTCCCATTTCCATAAAATATGCAAATGCGACCTTATTCCATGACTTTTCCAATGCAGTTATTTGATGTGCATAGGGTTTAGTTTTAAACTTATAATTCATAATATTTAACTTTATCTTTCTATAAAAATACATTATATCATAACCATAATTTATATGTCAAGTAAAGAAAGTATGGACACAACAGTATTTGTAATACAAGAATTACCTGGTACTAGGGCAGGGCAACCTAAATTTAATATTATGGGTGCAGCTAAATATGGTAAATTAAAAGTATTGTTGCCAGAATATTCTCAAATGGTATTGAGTCCAGGTCCTCTTATTATTAAATTAAGGTCATTATTAAAAGAATACACAGAAAAAGATTATTTACTACTTACAGGTGATCCTGCAATTATTGGAGTAGCTTGTTCTATTGCTTCTGATATTACAAATGGTAAATATAATTTATTAAAATGGGATAGACAAGAACAAGTTTATTACCCTATAGAAATTAACTTATTTGAGAAAGGTTTAGTAGATGAAAAATAATTTATCCTATATGTTGACATATAGATAAATAGGTGTTATATTAAGTTTAATGAGTAAATTAGAAAGAAAGTTAACAATAAACAGAAAGATAAAAATATGAATATAAACTTTGAACAAGACCAAACAGAATCTATTACACAAGCTAATGATGCTAAGTCTTTATCAGATCAAGTTATTAAATTAAAAAATCTTGAAGATAAAGTTGTATTGGCAGAAGCAGCTTTAAAAAAATTACAAGAAGAAGTAGATATTCTTTCAGGTGATGTCATTCCTACAATGATGCAAGAAATGAATATCTCAACATTGAAATTAGCAGATGGTTCCGCTGTAGAAGTGAAACCCATCTACGGTGCTTCTATTTCCGCTGAAAGGAAAGAAGAAGCATTTAACTGGCTTCGTACAAACGGTCTAGGTGATCTTATTAAAAATGAGGTTACCGTTTCTTTTGGCCGCAACGAAGATAACAAGGCAATTGCTTATGCAAACCTTGCGGCAGAGCGTGGATATCAACCTTCCCAGAAATTAAAGGTTGAGCCCATGACTCTCAAAGCATTGGTCAGAGAGCGTATCGAAGCTGGGAAAGATATGCCCTCTGATCTATTTAACGTGTTCGCAGGAAACAGAACCAAAATAATAAGGAAATAAACATGAACAAAGCACAAGGCACAATGGACCAAGGGACAAAAACGTCCAATGCAGTAGCTGAGAAAGTAGCTGCAGGAGCTTTAGCTGTTAGCATTTTTGAAAATGATGCAGATAAAGGTCTAGGTAATATAGGTCACGAGGATCTAGCATTACCTTTTCTTAAAATACTAGGACAACTATCTCCAGAAGTTAATAAAAGGGATGGTAAATATGTTCAAGGTGCAGAACCTGGAATGATTTACAATTCTGTAACTGGAGAATTATTTGATGGTGAGAAAGGAATTAGCGTTCTACCATGTCATTACAAATTAGAATATATTGAATGGCAAGATAGAGGTGAAGGTTCTGGTGCTCCAGTTGGAATACACTCTTCGTCAAGTGATATAATGACTAAAACAAAAAGAGATGGTTCTTTTAAAGATAGATTACCAAATGGTAATTATATTGAAAAAACTGCAAGTCATTTCTTAATTGTTTGTGGTCAAACTCCAACTACAGCTTTACTTGCTATGAAATCTACGCAATTAAAGATTAGTAGAAAATGGAATAGTATGATGGCTAGTATTAAGATGAAAGGTGCAAATGGATTATTTACACCGGCATCTTTTAGTCATTCTTACAAATTAAGAACTGTTCAACAATCTAATGATAAAGGTACATGGTTTGGTTGGGAAGTTACTAAAGTAGGTCCTGTAGAGGATGCTTCTTTATATCAACAAGCTAAATCGTTTGCTGAAAGTGTTTCAAAAGGAGACGTTAAAGTGAAACACGGTGAATCTGCTGGATCTGAAAAAGGATCTGAAGGTCATTTCTAACTCCTTTCGTTGATGTGTGGGCAAGCAATTGCCCACATTAAAATATTACAGAGGGCTAAATGGAAAGAAAGTTTATAGAGTATTTTTCTGGGTTGCAGAGAAATTATGGTTTTGCTGATTTAAGCGAAATGATGATTGATCCTCAAACAGGAAAGAACCAACCAAAAAAATATGGTTGGACACACAGACAGATAACTGATCAGGATTATACAGATCATTTAAGTGGAAAAAAATCTATAGGTATACAACCATGTGATGATGATGGTATGGCTAGGTTTGGCGCTATAGATATTGATTCTAAAGATTACAAAGATTTTTCAGTTAAGAAATATTTAGATATTATAAAAATTTATGATCTTCCATTAATACCAGTTAAATCAAAGAGTGGTGGATTACACCTTTATTTATTTTTAAAAGAACCTGTTAAAGCATTAATAATTAAAAAATTTTTAGAAAGTTTATTATTCACTTTAAAACTTCCATTAAGAACAGAAATTTATCCTAAGCAAACGGAACTTGGAAAAGATTCTGAAGGAAAGTTTATAGATGGTAATTTTATAAACCTGCCATATTATAATAAAGCTGAAAGAATATCAATTAACTTTGATGGTAAGGAATTTACATTTGAACAATTTATTAAAGTTATAGAAGCAAATTTAAAGACAACAGATGAATTAGAAGAGTTTTCATTAGCCCATGTGAAAACTGTACTACAGGGAGGCCCATCCGAGTTTGATGATGGTCCTCCTTGTCTACAGATGATGACTAAAAGTCCATTAGATGATGGAAGAGATAGATGGTTATATAATTACATGGTATTTGCTAAGAAAAGATACCAGGACAAATGGGAAGAGATGGTTATAGATGCTCCTAAAAAATATTTTTTAAAAGATTCTAATGGATTGGTTGTTGATGATTGGGGAGAAAAGAAAGTAAGAGATAAGATTAGATCTTGGAAAAAAGATTCTACTAAAGGATATACTTGTACTCAAGAACCTATTGCAAACTTCTGTATGAAATCAGAATGTGTAAAAAGGAAGTATGGATTTCTATCAGATAGAAAAGTATTGTTCCCTAAGTTATCTAGTTTAGTTAAGATAAAATATCCAGAACCAGAATATACATTTAACGTTGAATTACCAAATGGTGACTCTAAAAATGTTAAAGCAAAACATATTAAACAAATAGTATTACAAGAAGAGATTAGATCTATCATTGCTGCAGCTGCAGATTTTGTTCCTCCTAAGGTAAAGTCTAATGAGTTTCAAGAAGTATTAGATAATTTGTTTCCTCCTAAGGAAGAGTTATTACCACCTAAAGGAACTACTCCAGATGAACAATTAGAAGAATATTTAAAGGATTATGTAAATGGACCCCAGGCTAAATCTAATGCTGCATTTAAGACTGGTGCAGTATTAATAGAAGGAGATCATGCTTATTTTAAATATCAAAGTTTTTATAACTCTTTAAAAAGTAAGGATTGGAGAGAAAACAAATCTAAAACTGCAGAGAAAATAATACAGATAGGTGGTGGTAAAGAAAAAACAGAAATTAATGTACCTAAAAGATTTCCTAAAAAACAAGGGGAGAAAGAATCACATGATCCAATTGATGTAATAAGAATACCTGTAGATAAGTTTAAAATTAAACAATCTAAGCCTGAGATAATGTCCGTTAAATCTAAAAAAGATATATTTTAATGATTAGAAAGATATTAGGTCCTCCAGGAACAGGTAAGACAAGAAGATTATTAAATGAAGTAGATAACTATTTAAAATCAGGAATACCTTTAAATAAAATAGGTTATTTTGCTTTTACTAGGAAAGCAGCCAATGAAGCAAGAGAAAGGTTTTTACAATTAAATAGTAATTTAACAAAAACTGATGCTAAGTTTTTTCAAACATTACATTCTTTAGCTTTTCATACTTTAGGTATGAGTGAAGATAATGTTATGCAGCCGGTTCATTATGAACAGATAGGTAAAGAATTAAGTATACGAGTTAACTATTCAAGTGATCTAGAAGAAAGTTGTTATATGAATTGTGATAATGAATATTTTAAATTAATTAGTAAAGCACGAGTTAAATGTATTTCTATTGATGATGAGTTTAATACTAATGAATGGAGTAGAGATATAGATTTAGATACTTTACATCATATAAACATTAATCTTAATAATTATAAGAAAGCCTACAACTTAGATGATTATACAGACATGATAGAAAGATTTGTTCTTAATTCAGATAAATGTCCTTTGTTTGAAGTTATCTTTATAGATGAAGCTCAGGATCTATCTCCTATTCAATGGAAGATGTTTGATATATTAAAATCAAAATCTAAGGATGTATTTTTAGCAGGAGATGATGACCAGGCTATTTTTGCTTGGGCTGGAGCTGATGTTAATAGATTTATAGATGAGCCAGCAGAAGAAGAAGTACTACAACAATCTGAACGTATACCATTAGCCGTTCAAGAATTATCCAATACAATATTAAATAGAATACAGGGTAAGAGAAAAGAAAAAGTATATTATGCAAAGAAAGATAGTGATGGGAATGTAGTCCAGGGGAAAGTAGATACTATATTTGATATAGATAGTTTAGATTTAACAACTGATAAATGGTTAATATTAACTAGAACAACATATAGATCGGATGAAATATCTGATTTATTAAAAGAAAAGAAATTATATTTTAAGAATAGATATGGCAAAAGTTTTGATCATAGTCTTTATAAATCAGTATTGAAATGGACTGATCTTACATTAGGTAAAGAAATATCTATCGCAGATTGTAAGGATATTTATGAATATTTAGATGATACATTTGATGAAAATAAGTTTGGAAATAAAACTTATGTCAAAATAGAAGATTTAGGATTTACTCCTGGAGTAACTTGGTTTGATGCTTTTACAAATTTAGATCAAGAGAAAGAATTATATATTAGAACTATGTTAACTAATGGTGAAAAATTATCTGAGGAACCAAGAATAGAAGTATCAACCATTCATGCAGCAAAAGGTGGTGAATGTAAGAATGTTATTCTTGTTCTAGATAATGCAAGGAAAATAAGACAATCTACAGAAGAAAATGTAGATAAACAGGATGAAGAACATAGAGTTTGGTACGTTGGTGCAACAAGATCTATGGAAAATCTTTATATATTAAAATCTAAAAAGGAATGGAAAGGATATCAGTTATGAGTAATAAAGCATTTTATAAACAAGTAGGAGGAGTTCATTATAAGAAATATAAAATACAACCTTCTTTATTTATTAATAAAAATAAGATACTGTTTGCTGAAGGCAATGCAATTAAATATATTTGCAGACACCAAGATAAAGGAAAGAAACAAGATTTGTTAAAAGCAATTCATTATATAGAAATGATTATAGAAAGGGATTATGAAAGTACCTCTATTTGAAGCACAAAAGGAATGGGTAGAACCAGAAGAGTTTCCAGATCTAAGATCTTATGATGAGATCGCAGTAGACTTAGAAACTAGAGATCCTGATTTAAAAAAGAAAGGATCCGGTTCTGTTATAGGTAATGGAGAAGTAATTGGTATTGCTGTAGCTGTACCAGGAAGATCTTTTTATTTTCCCATAGCCCACGGCTCAGGGCCCAATATGGATAAGAAGAAAGTTTTAGAGTGGTTTAAAGACACTATGGCTACTCCTTCTTTAAAAATATTTCATAATGCAATGTATGACGTTTGTTGGATTAGACAAATGGGTATTAAGATTAGTGGTTTAATCGTAGATACAATGATTGCTGCATCATTAGTTGATGAGAATAGATTTCAATATAGTTTAAATACTTTGTCTTGGGATTATCTTGGTTATGGTAAGAGCGAGGCTGCTTTAAATGAAGCTGCTAAATCTAGAGGATTAGATCCTAAAGAAGATATGTGGCAATTACCAGCTATGGAAGTTGGTTTATATGCTGAGAAGGATGCTGAACTTACATTAGAACTTTGGCAAATGTTTAAAAAAGAAATAGTTCACCAAGATATAGAATCAGTATTTAATTTAGAAACTGATTTGTTTCCTTGTCTAGTTGATATGAGGTTTAAAGGTGTAAGAGTTGATATAGAGCGAGCACACAAACTAAAACAACAGCTAACAGCACAAGAGAATGAATTGTTATTAAAAGTAAAACAAGAAACAGGGATAGAACCCCAGATTTGGGCAGCAAGAAGCATTGCAAAAGTTTTTGATAAGCTTGGTTTACCTTATGACACAACAGAGAAATCATCGGCGCCATCCTTTACTAAAAATTTTTTACAGGAACATCCTCACCCTATAGTCCAAATGATTGCAAAAGCAAGAGAAATAAATAAAGCGCATACAACATTCATTGACACTATAATTAGATACGAACACAAAGGACGTATTCATGCTGAGATTAATCAAATTAGATCTGATCAAGGTGGGACTGTAACTGGAAGATTCAGTTATAATAATCCTAATTTACAGCAGCTTCCAGCAAGGAACAAGGATCTTGGACCTATGATTAGATCTTTATTCTTACCTGAAAAAAATCATACGTGGGGTTGTTTTGATTATTCACAACAAGAACCAAGATTAGTTGTACACTATGCTTCTCTATATAAATTTCCATCTGTGTATGATGTAGTTGATTCTTATAAAGAAGATCCTAATACAGATTTCCACCAAGTAGTTGCTGATATGGCAAATATTCCAAGATCTCAAGCTAAGACTATTAACTTAGGTTTATTCTACGGTATGGGTAAAGCTAAATTACAAGCTGAACTTGGTGTATCTAAAGAAAAAGCTGCAGAACTATTTGAACAGTATCATGCTAAAGTTCCATTTGTTAAACAATTAACAAATGCTGCTTCTAATAGATCTCAAGAGCGTGGACAGATAAGAACTCTCCTTGGTAGGCTATGTAGGTTCCATTTATGGGAACCTAATAGCTTCGGTATGCATAAAGCTATGCCTCACGAAGAAGCACTCCAGGAACACGGACCAGGGATCAGAAGAGCTTATACATACAAAGCTTTAAATAAATTAATACAGGGTTCTGCTGCTGATATGACAAAAAAATCTATGGTAGAATTATATAAAGAAGGAATAGTTGCTCATATTCAAATTCATGATGAATTAGATATATCAGTAGAATCTCCAGAACATGCAAAGAAGATTGTAGATATAATGGAAAATGCAGTTCAATTGGAAGTTCCAAATAAGGTAGACTACGAATCTGGTGAAAACTGGGGCGACATATATGATTGATTATGTCTTATCTTAATGCTAACATACCGCCAATTTATTGTAACATAAGAAGGGAGTATTTGTATGATCTTAAACAGCATCACGGAGAAACTGAAAGTTGTGTGGTCTTTGGTATTGCAAGCATATCTGGCCGTGCAATATTATTCCATTGTGTACTTGAATCAGGTGCAATCTATTTCAGATTACCTATCAGCGCTTTTATTCAAAAAGGCTTTGATCGCAGAAACGTCCCAGATCAAGATATCAAAGATCTTGAGTTATGGAATTCATTTGGTTATTTTCCTAACGTTATCTGCTTTGATTTTTTAAAAGGACAATCCTGTAAATATTTTAACAAAGGAAATACATACAATGCAGAGTATTTATTCACTATTGACTGGGCGCATCCAGATGTTAATATCCTCAATACAGAACATTCCGAAATGGTTTCAGAACATAAGTGTGCTCATGTTCTCAGGCTTACTAACGGTAATTTCGCTGCTCAGCCTAACAATCGCATTCTTTGGAATGTGCCTAATTTCACTAATTATTCAGGGGTACCAGACTATAAAGTACAAACTACTGAATGGAATGTGGAAAACAAAAATTGGGTAACAGAGGACTCTGACAATATGTTTTACCAAGTTAATGAAGTCAAAAAAGACTGATTGTATCAATAATTTAGCAGTTGGATGCTGCTTACAAAATCAATGTAAATGTTATGACAATGAAGAGTATAATAATAAAATATTTGATAGTAGCTCTACTGGCGTTTGTATTAGGTACATTCTTTCCGAACCCCGTCGCCAAGAAGAAGACTGAGAACGCCACAATCGCCTGGGCTAAGAGCCTAGGGTTTGGACCTCCAAGGTTTGAATATAATAATAATCAAGAGTTCATTACATCTCTTAAAAAATGTATCTCCTACCTTAATTTTGAAATTCCCACAAGAAACCACATAAATACTGAACTAATCGTTGCTCAAGCCATTGTAGAAAGCAATTATGGAACGTCAAGGTTTGCATTAGAAGGCCATAATCTGTTTGGTATAAGGGTTTGGTCAAAAATAGGAATGTTGCCTTACAAACAGCCGGATCATATAGAATGGCGTGTAAGAGTCTTTAAAAACAAGTGTGAATCTGTTAGATATTACATAGAAATTCTAAATACAAAACAAGTGTATGCAGAATTTAGAAAAGCTAGAGATATGTCTTTCAATAGAGATCCTATTGCAATGGCAAAAGCTTTAGATAGTTTTTCTACAAACAAAGAATATGAAAAACATGTTATTGAAGTTATAAAAAAATTAAGAAATGAATCTAAGTGAAAATTTTACATTACAAGAATTAATTTATTCGGACACGGCAGTTCGTATGGGGATAGATAATAAACCTAATGATGAAACTGTAGAAAATTTAAAAATACTTTGTGAAAATGTTTTAGAACCAGTTAGAGAATATTTTAAGGCTCCTGTTGTAATATCTTCAGGTTATAGATCAGTTGCAGTTTGTGAAGCTGTAGGATCAAGCAATAAAAGTCAACATATCAAGGGCCAAGCCGCAGATTTTGAGATTTTTGGTATTCCTAATAAAGACGTAGCAGATTGGATCGTAAACAACATTGATTTTGATCAATGTATACTTGAATTTTGGAATGAAAATGAACCTAACTCAGGGTGGGTCCATTGCAGTTTTAATAGCGCCGGCAATAGACGTCAATATTTAAAGGCTAGTAAAAAGAATGGCAAAACCGTATATTCTACAATGGTATGAAAACTTTTACAATTGAATCTTTAATTGTTTATGGTATTTGTCCTGGATGTAAGGAAAAGGTACCTTTAGTATCTATTTTAGATAATGTTTATAAATGTACTAATTGTGGAAATGAACTTAAACAACATGTTAATGGTGTTATTAAATATTTACCTATGGATAAAAAAACAAAAAAAGACATTGTTTTTAAAGAATAAATAATGGCTAGAAAAGTAAGTGTAGGTAATGGTCTATTTATTAAACAAACCAATAAGAAAAGACCAGGGCGTCATTCAAAAAGACCCAATAAAAGAAACACACATAAAGTATATAACGGTCAAGGCCGTAAATAATCTATTTGACATATAAAATAATATAGAATAATATCCTATATTATAAACAAATAAGAAAGGTTATAAATGACTGATATAAGTAAATATAAAAATGTAACTTTATCTAAAGAAGCTTATGCTAAATTAGATAAAATACGTAGAGTGATTGCTCCTCCTGTTGTTGTGAGTAGATCACAAACTGTTGCAATATTAATAGATGAGAAAGCGAAGAGTTTAAATGGTAAGATTGCTTCAAAGTAATTTAAATGTTCTTATAGAAGATCCTCATTTGATCCCTGAACAAAAACTATGGAAAGCTGTTTTGTGTCAAATGCTTTATGATGCTCTTTCAAATTTTGAAAACAAAGCAATGAGTTTTCATGAAAAGGAGGCAGCTGAAAATTGGTTTCTTAATAAATCAAAAGATTTTTTTGATGTATGTAATTATGCTGGATTTGATCCCATGTATATACATGAAAAAGTAAAAAAACTTTTAAATTTAAAGAAACTTAAAAAACTAGGAATAGTTTGGAATCATACTAGAAAGGCTAAACATGAAAATAATATGCCCAGAATGTAAAGGGAATGGTTATATTACAGTATATTATCAAGGGGAAAAAGAACCCGTACATAAAGACTGTAAATATTGTAATAACCAAGGTGAAATAAAAGAAAAAGATGTCAAAAAATTAATGAACTATGAAAGGATGCAACAATGACATTTAGTAATTACAAAAAAGCAATAGCTAAATTATTAAAAGCTTACCATAAAAAATGGGATTGGCAGGGTAAACCAATAACTAAAAAGAAAAAAAAGAGAAATAAAAAATGAATATAATTGTACAAGCAATACTTATAATTGTAATCATAGTTATAATTATACAAGTTTTTAAATGGTATAGATAATGAATATTTTTCATTTAAGTAAAGAACCGGAAACTTGTGCAAAATATCATTGTGATAAACATGTAGTTAAAATGATTCTTGAAACTGCACAAATGCTATCCACTGCGTATCAAAGACACTTTGGTGTGAATGATAAGTTATATAAAACAGCTTATCCAAAACACCCGATGACTTTATGGGTAGGAGACTCTAAAGAAAATTTTTTATGGACAATGGATTTAATGAAAAGTTTATTATCCCAATACACCTTAAGATATAATAAAATACATTCTTCTACTCGTATATATGATGTGTTGAAAACTTTAGATATGATTAATTTTCCATCATCTGGTTTTACTAAACCACCATTATGTATGCCAGATGCTTATAAAGTGGATGATTATGTTCAATCTTATAAAAATTATTATGTAGCTGAAAAAAAACCTTTTGCTAAATACACAGCAGTTAACGTACCGGAGTTTATGATATGAACAATATGAAAGATAAAGGTCCTAATGATCTAGAATGGATCATTGAGAAATATAAAAAAGAAAACTATAGGTTAGAAATGGAAATAGAAATGCTTAAAAAAGATATTGATTTTCTAAGAGAAGAACTTCAAGCTAGAAAGATAGAAAATGCCAAAAGCGTCAATTAAAACAGCTAAAGTTATTATCCATAGTGCAATTAAATATTGGGTAGAACCAACTAAATATGGTTATGAGATACGGGTCCTGGACGAAGGGGATCATATTACAAGTATCGAATGTCATATGAAAAAGAAATATAGACCTAATGATGAAGAACTCTTTAGAAGATAAAATGAAAACAAAAATATGTAGTCGTTGTAAAAAAAAAAAATCAATCAATGATTTTTATATAAGAGAATCAAATAAAAGAAGAGCAGGATGTAAAGAATGTAAAATGAAGGTAGCCCATAAATATAAGAGCGAAGAAAGAGGTTATTTAATAGATACTTATTCTGCTATGAGTAAACCCTCTATGGTTAATAAAAGAAAAATACCTTGTAATATAACTAAACAAGAGTTTTTTGAACAATGGATATTACATAAAGAAAGGATGGGAGGTATATTTTGTGAATATACTGGGTTACCTATGACTTTCAATAGAGGAGCCAAAGCTTTAGGTAAAAATTTAATTTGTGCTACCAATGTATCTGTTGATAGATTAGATAACAATAAACCATATACTGTAGAAAATATTGTATTTTGTAGAGGTGATTTTAATAATAGAAAAAATCAAGTTAATCTTGACGATTGTGTAAAAATAATAGAATTAGCTAAAAAAAGAGGAATGATATGAATTATATAATTTTAATTATTGTAGCTATTTTAATTTGGTATGTTTGTTCATTATGATATTAAATAAAAAGTTTATATACCCCACTAGCTCTAGGGCCTTGTATGAAGGAGAACGTCATTATGATGTTAATGCAGAGAAGCTGCCATCAGTAACTACAATACTCCAGGCAACACAGCCAGAAGAAAAAAGATTAGCATTAGAATCATGGAAACAAAGAATAGGAAATCTTGAAGCAGATAAAGTTAAGAATGATGCAGCGACACGAGGCACTGCAATGCATACTCACCTGGAGAAGTTTTTACTTGGTGAAGGGTACTTGGATCTAACAACCGAGGGTCAAGAATCAAGGACCATGGCCGATGAGATTATTAATAAAGGTTTAAAAAATAGATTAGTAGAATTTTGGGGACTTGAGGTTACTTTATACTATCCAGGGCTTTATGCCGGGGCAACTGATGTTGTTGGAATGTATGATGGTGGAGAATCTATTGTGGATTTCAAACAAAGTAATAAACCAAAACGTAGAGAATGGATTGAAGATTACAAATTACAATTAGCTGCTTATGCTTTAGCGCATAATGAAGTTTACGGGACCAACATTATGAAAGGTGTAAATTTAATTTGTACAAAAGATAATTATTATCAAGAATTTATATTTGAAGGTGAAGAATTTAAACAAGCTAAGTATGAATTTTTAAAAAGAGTAGACATATATTATGCTCAAAAAAACAAAGAAAATAGCGGTTAATTTGATGTATTGACACATAATATAGGATAATATATAATACAGATAGAAAGGAAATAAATATGAGCAACGATAAATATATCAAGTTACTAGAATCATTTGAGTATGAAGGTTATAGTTATTCTGAGGCAACTAAATTAGCATACGAAGCCTTGAATGATGAACCTTACATCAGTGATGAAGACAAACAACAAGCAGTAGCTGAGATTGCAGCTGAAAAACAGAAAGAAAAAAATGAATAAAGAAACAATGCCACTTAGTATGTGGTCTGAAGATGATGGTAAGAAAGTATTTATAGTAAAACAATACTATACTTTAACTGTAGAGCAATATGTCAAAGCTAAAGATAGAGATGATGCTTTTGATGTATGGTTAAACAATGGTGGAATTATTAATGATAAGATCACTAGACATTTAACTCAAGAAAGTTTTAATGAATGTGAGACATCATTTATTGATACGGATACTCCTGATACTAAGATTGAATATGTTGGAACTATAACTCGACTTAGTAAAGATGATCCTTACGAATTGGAATGTGATACTTCAGTTCCAGAAGTTGAGGATGAAAACAAAGTAGTACCCTTTAACAAAACATTTGGGAGACACGCATGATTGAATTGTTTAGTGATCTTTATAGTTTTATATTATCAGGTGTTTCAATTGGCTTTCTTGTAGCAGCGCTATTCTTGTGGTATTGTGTACATAGAGATATGAAAGAAAGAAAAGCTTTTGATGATAAATATAGAAAGAGTAGAACTATAAAAGATATAATATGGCAGTTAAGAAAAAAGTAATAGGAATCATTAAAAATATTAATCCTAAAGTAAAAAAAGAATTAATAAAACTATTTATAGAAAGAGATAAACTTATGAAACAAAAAGAAAAAGAACAAATAGAAATGCACAATAAATATTTACCTAAATATTTATCTACTAAAATATTAAATGCTATTGGTTTTATAGAGTATACTAAACAGAAAGGGACCTTAGATATGCCTGGTATAACTAAGTTTTTAAAAGAAAATAAAAAATTTAGTCAAAAAGAAATTGGCTGGGTATTATTATTGTTGTCTTTAGAGTCAGTTGAGGAGATACTATCTACCCCTGAAATTGGTGATTTAATTAGAAGTGCTATAGCTAAAACTAAAAAAACATTACATTAATGAGCGATTATAGGGTTAAAGTTACCATTAGAAACAATAGATTGTTGAAGGCTATTGAAGCCAAAGGCTTTAAAAGTGTGCAGCAATTTTGTGATCAATATAAATTAAATTATATAGGTGCTAATCAATACATCAATGGTAATAAAAAACCCTTAAATAAAGAAGGAGAAGTTAAAGAATCTCTTAAACAGTTGTTAGACATATTAGACATATCTTTAGAAAAAGCTTTTACAGATAAACAATTAGAAGGTTTTAAAAAGAATAGCTTTACCATTGAAGCTAAAGAATCACATTTAATGCAAATTGCTGAAATGAAAAAACCTTTAGAAATATCTATGATGGAGAAAGATATAAAAACACTTTTAGATACTTGTATTTATTCTTTACCTGAAAATTATAGAAGAGTTGTTAGAGGAATTATTTATGAGAATAAAACTCTTGAAGATTTGGGTAAGGAATTAAATGTAGGTAGAGAAAGAGTAAGACAACTTTATACAAAAGGAATTCTTAAGCTTAGAACAAGTGAAAACTTTGAAAAGCTTATTGAATGCGGTGCCAGGGATCTTTTTAAAAGCACTTTGTTTTCAAGGTCCCCTAAAAATAAAATAAGTACGAAAGATAACTTTGAAATAGAAAGAGGAGAAATAAATGATATTAGAAAAACTATGTGATGATTTAATGAACGACTGGAAAACAGGTAGTTATACGAAAGCTTATAATGACTATGATGCTTTATTAAGTGGACGTGAGATGAAAGAAATTTTTATTGAACAGGCTAGAAAACAAGCTGATGTAGTTGAGGAAGGCGATATTATGCATATGGCCGAGCAGCTTGAAGAATGGATCGATGAAGGCATAGCTAACTTGCAGTAACAAGGCACAAGTAGCCTGGATCAAGGACCAAGCAACACGAAACACGGCCAGATATCATAAACCCACATAGGGGCGCACCTGGGGAGACTCAGGATCTGGCCACAGCCCCATTGTAGGAAACTCATTTATAAGAAAAGGTATATAAATCAATGACTTAAATCATTGTAGCCTTTATAAGGATATTTTGGAGGGTAAAAATATTTCTTTTTGAAATTTATTTTTGGGAAAAAAACACACCAAAAGCACTACAATCTGAGTAAGTCATTGATATATATGACTAATTCGTCTAAAAAAAAGGCTACAATTGTAGGTCATTGTAGCTTTTTTGCAAATAAGCTAATGAAATCAAGGGTCATTTTTCCTACAATTTTACTACAATCCAACCCTTCTAGTCGTCTGGTCTTACCTTTTTTGTTTTTGAACATAACTTAAATAGGGTATAAAAAAGTTCTATATGAAAAAACTTCCTTATGATCTTTATAGAATTGAATGGGAAGATATATGTTCAGATTCTGGATGGGCATCAGATATAGAATTTGACAGAATGTCTGTAAGTCATTGTATTTCAATTGGTTTTATTTATAAGAAAAATAAAAATTATATCTGGATTTTTTCTAGTTATGAGATAGACACTCTTGGCGAAATTACATTTGGAGATAGAACTGTAATACCCGCAACCAACATCAAAAAAATGGAGAAAATCAATGGCTAAAAAGAAAAAAGCTGAAACTATCCAAGATATTATGGATAGAATTCAAGAAGACATAGATATACTTAGAGATAAAGCACTAGACTTAGAAGATAATCAGTGTGAATGTGATTCTTCAGATTCTGATGATGATTTTTCAGACGATGAAGACGAAGATTCAGAGGACGAATAGTCTACTAAAATCTTATCTTTCTTTGGGGGTTGTTGTTTTTTATTAAGTCTAATATCTTTTTGTTTTTGTTTGACTTCATCTTTTAATTCCTCAACTTCAACACCCTCAAGGATTGGAGAGTATTGATCTAATACTTCTGCAATTCTTTTATCTAAATCTTCCTCAGACATATCTTCTAACTTACCTGTTCTAATAATTTTTTGTTCTATGTATAAACCGGCAGCCTTACCCCTGGCTACTTCTGCATTAACAGCAGCGCTCCAGGCTTTATCTTCTAAAGATTGATTTCTAATCTTACCAAGTTCTGAGATATGGCTTTCAAAAGTAATGTCATACTTCTTTTGATTTTCTGATCTTAGTTGTCCAATGTATTGGACTACCAATGGAAATAATTTTGGATTCTGTAGTTCTGATGCAGTAATAGAAGCTCTATCCTCTACATATCCAGCAAGCTTTGCGCAGTCAGTTGCGGTCTTTCTACCCTCATTACTAACCAACTCATTAGCAAACTTTATTTGCATTTCAGTTAATTTTTTATGTGACATAGGTTGACAACTAACGTAAGTTTAAGTAAAAGTCAAATTGAGAGTCGGCTTACGACCGGATTTGCTTTTAGCGTCCCTGATACTGGGCTCTCACTAAACTATGATTAATGGCAAAACACTATTAGATATATTGTCTAGACTTGTAAAAAAGTCAGAGACAGTAGCTAATGCCAGGATGCAAGTTCAAATGCCTAACGGCGATCTCCATGACATTATAGAAATTAAGTTAATGGAAAATATGGTTATTGGGCAACTAGAAACTCATAGACTTGTATTAAAAACAGAACCCCAAAGACATAAAATGTCTAAAGTAATTAACTCAAACCAGATCGTATAGCATACGTCAATGTTTGAATGAAATCAGAGTCAAAATTTTGGTTAGAAGTTAAGAAAAATATTACAGGAATTTCTTTCACAAGGCTTGAATCTTGGGCCTCAGCTGGCGTTCCAGATTTATTGTGCTACAACAAAAATCAAAAGTTTTTCACTATTGAACTTAAAGTAAGTAAACGTAATTTTATGACCTTCAGTCCCCATCAAATTAGCTTCCATATACGTCACCCAAAGAATAGTTTTATCTTGCAAAAAGCGCTCGGTCCGTGTTCCATAAAACTTTATGAAGGATCCGATGTCATCAAGTTACATGACCGTGAGCCTTGTTCCCCGGTTGCTGAATCTTGGCCCATGGTCCAAGAACATCTTGTCAATGTGACATAGTGTCGCACCCCTACATATAGCGTGTTGCATTTTTATCACACAAAACACATGTGGGCGGGTCCCACCCGGTCCAAGGCCCACGGCTAATGAATACATGTGGGCGGGTCCCACCCGGATAAAAAAACAACTGCTTGTGGGCTCACGGCACTTGCTGCCTGCACCTGCTTGCTTGCCTGCGGGTGGTATGTATTTATTTTTTTCTGAGATTTAGGGCCTCCAGGATGGAGGCCCCGTTACAACGTAGGAAGTTCTTAAAAATTACCGCTTTCTATGTCTTCAATTGTAGTTCCAGGATCAAGAGCCAATAAGATCTTCTCTTTCAAATTGGCGCTATCCTCCTGGATACCCTCAGGCGGCTGTTCATCTATATTAGAATTTAACCATCTAAGAACATATTGAACGATTGCTTTTTCTTTAGTAGGTTTATTCACTGTAACAGTAACTTTGCTAAGAGACTTCGACTTGGCTGGTTCTAATACGAACATATGAACACCATCTTCAGTCGGAAGCTTTTCAAAGCCCATGTCTAATAGTTGCTTCATGCTGCATTCTCCTTTGGAAATTTATCTGCAAGGTCTAGCCTTCCAGAAGTCAGCAGAAGAGAATCTCCGCCGCTGCCTTGATGCGGTTCTCTCCATACATCAAAATAGTCTCCATCCTTCTCACGTCTTAAACGTGTTACTATCTTACCCTGCCAACTTTGCGCTTCAACTCTTAAAGAGTGGTGGCCTCTTGCCGTAGGCTGAGTCTTTCTTGCTGACTCAGATATTATACCATAAAAGTGACTCATTTTACATTACCTATTAAGTTGTATAGACTTTGAAATTCTTCTTTGGCATCCGCCTCTGAAAAATTCCAGTCTATGTTAGTGTTAACTAAAAGCATCGCCTTAAGCTTAATCAATCTAAGTTTAAGCTTTCGATTCTGCCTAGTTAACTTTGTTATTGTTTTTTTCATACTTTCTTTCTCTTTCGTTAGTGTGTAGTTATTATTGGTCTAATCTAGAATACTTCGACTTAATAACTACACAAGACAAATTATATCCTATAATCTCCCATCTTGTCAAATCTAATCTTGCGCCTTGTTCCCTGTTCCCTGATGCAAGGCCCGTGCAACCTGAGGTTATGTCAATCACTTTCTAGTTGTATCGGCTAATAAATACTTGTGGGCGGGCCCCACCCGTTAAAGAAAAAAAATTAGAGCTTGTGGCCTGCCTGCTGCCTGCCTGCGGGTTGTATCTATTTATATTTTTTTAGAGTGGTGGGAGTGGTGGGATTTACTATGTTGTACTACTTAACATAGATTATATTACCCACTCTTACTGTCTACTCCCTAGATTAAATTAACACTCGGCCGTAAAACTGCACTCATCTTTTTCTTTTAAACACTTAAAGATTTTTTCTCCAAGTTCTAATCTTGCATACCATTCAAGATTTTCTTTCGTTTCTTTCTCACTCCATCCATAGGCCTCAACGAGCATATCATCATTGTAGCCATTGTTTTTTTCAAAAAACTCATCAAGCAATTTTTTATTTGCTCCAAGTTTTTCTCTGCATTTTTTTAAACCCTCTTCGACACCAGATAAATGTTCATCTTTGTCAAAAGAGTAATCAATATAGTTTGGCTCACTTATCTGGCCACCAAAGAAGCTAGCATCATCACTAGCTTGAACAGCAACCCAAAATTTACCTTCTATATCGCCACTATAGTATCTGCCCATTTTTTCTCCTAGTTGTGTTGTGTGGAATACAGGTTAATCCCAGTTTGCTCCACACAACAGAAGCAATAATATATTATCCTACATTATTATCAAGAAATAAATTTATTCAAGTTCCATGATTCGAGGTCAACGAATTCAGATAAGTCAATGCGACATAATGTCGCACCCCTAATAAATACATGTGGGCGGGACCCACCCATATATAAAAAAATAAAAATAATTAATTTTAGAGCTTGACAGAATAGGATATTGTAGGATATAATAATCAAATAACAACGAAAGGAAAAAACATGAGACCAATAAGAAAACAAGAACTTGATTATTTAGATCGACTTATAAATAACAAGTTCCAAGAAAAACAAAGTGCAATACGTTCACAGTGCGAACTTGAAGTAGGTAAACAATTAGAGAAGGACTTTACTAAGTTCGTCTCTACTTTGAGACTTGATAAATTACTTAAAGACGCTGAACAAGCTGAAAAGGACTATCAAGACTTTAAGTTAAGTAAAGACGCAAAAGAGACCGCTCTTAATCAAAATGCTATTAAGAGAAAACAAGCATTACTTGAAAAGGTTAATCAATGGTCAGACATTAGAGACTGGCAAATTTCAAGCCGTGCTGACACTGTAGATGAAGTATTAGACAATCTTAAAAAAGCTTGTCGACAAGAACTTGAAGAGAAATATAAAAACTCTGAAAAGGGTAAGTTCTTTAAATATCTACAAAATGGAATAGAGGACGCAAAAAATACTTTATACTCTGGACTTTCCATTGATGACGTCTGGAAAAACTTAGAGAATATATTTGATAAGGCACAAATTGAAGTTCGAGTGCCGAAGTCCTTTACTCAAATTTCTAAATAATTCTTTTCGTTAAGAATAGACAACGCCCATACAACTGGGCGTTGTCCTAATAAATACTTGTGGGCGGGTCCCACCCGGAAAAAAAGAAAAAAAATAGCGCCCAGAAATCTGGGCGCTATTCTTAAGACTACTCCTCTGATACTGTTTCTAAATCGTCAAGCGAGTTGTCAGTGCCAGTCATGTAGTTAGCTTTGAACTCGCACTCCTGTATTGATGTCCCTGTTTCTTGGAACAGGGAACATGCAACAGTTTCAGTTAAATTAATATCTTCATTCATATTAATTTATCTTTACATTAAGTTTATTAAGACAAACATTAGTTTGTATTATTGTGTTAAGTAAAAACATAGATACACCAAAGCTGGATATATTTTTACGTTTGTTATTTCTTGCGTCATCATGCGCTTTAACTAACATTTCTTTTAGAGTTGTTAGTTCTTGTTTAAGAGTTGTTGTCTTAAACTTTAAAGCGTTGTTTTCTTTAGTTAGGTTTATTACTTGCTCACCTAGTCTATCTATTCCAGCGCTTACTTGGTCTAGCTTTTCTTTAGTCATGTTATGCCTTTCTGTTTCGTTAATTAAATATAGATTATCAAACGAAATAAATCTTTATACAAAATAATGCACTGACTTGTGCGTGGCAAATGTGCAACGCTATTAGTAGTGGTATAGAACTAACTTTATAGTTGCATGTCTAATAAATACATGTGGGCGGGTCCCACCCAAGAAAGAAAACCCAAACGATTTACTTTTACTTTTAAATCAAAGAGGGGGGAGGGGTTAAAACAAAAATAGGGGACCCTAGACTTACCCTTTAGTGCTGGATTTACACACCCGGGTAGGGTATAAACTTTGTAAGGTACCATAATAAGATATTATGCTAGATATAAAAAAAATAAAGAATGTAAATAATATTGCTGATCCAAAAATTAGAAAGCAATTAAAATTAGATATTTTAGCTAAAATTAAAATAGTAGAAGATAAAAAAATTCGTTCAGATTTTTTAACATTTGTAAAATACATTTGGCCAGATTTTATAGAAGGGACCCATCATAAAACGGTGTCAGATAAATTTAATAGATTACAAACTGGAGAATTAAAAAGACTAATAATTAATATGCCACCAAGGCATACAAAATCTGAATTTGCTTCCTACTTTTTACCTGCTTGGATGATTGGAAATAATCCTAAATTAAAAATAATTCAAGCAACCCACACAGCAGAACTTGCTGTACGATTTGGGCGTAAGACAAAAAACTTAATTGATTCACATGAGTACAGAGAAATATTTAATACAAGATTACAAGAAGATTCAAAAGCAGCTGGTCGTTGGGAAACAGATCAAGGTGGCGAGTATTTTGCTGTCGGGGTCCAAGGTGCGGTAACCGGTAGGGGTGCTGACTTACTCATCATCGATGATCCACACTCAGAGCAAGATGCTTATTCACAAACGGCATTTGATAAAGCATACGAGTGGTATACTTCAGGACCACGTCAACGTTTACAACCTGGTGGACGTATAGTTTTAGTTATGACGAGATGGTCAACAAAAGATTTAACAGCACAACTAATCAAGGCCCAAGCAGCAGAAGATAAAGCGGATAAATGGGAGATCGTAGAATTTCCTGCAATTCTTCCAAGTGGAAAACCTGTATGGCCAGAATATTGGAAGCTATCGGATTTACTTGCAGTTAAAGCATCAGCAGGTATTTCAAAATGGAATGCTCAATATATGCAAGATCCAACTGCAGAAGAAGGATCATTAATTAAAAGAGAATGGTGGAGAGATTGGACTGAAGAATATATTCCACCTTTAGAACATGTCATTCAATCTTATGATACGGCATTCATGAAAAAAGAAACTGCCGATTTTTCTGCAATCACTACATGGGGTGTATTTAGAATAAATGAGGACTCACCACAAAATTTAATTTTATTAGATGCAAGGAAAGAACGATTAGAGTTTCCTGATCTAAGGCGCCTGGCCCACGAACAATATACTTATTGGAATCCAGATACAGTATTGGTTGAAGCTAAGGCTTCAGGACTTCCATTAACTTATGAGCTTAGACGAATGGGAATACCCGTTGTAAATTTTTCACCGTCTAAAGGTAATGATAAACATACTAGAGTAAATTCGGTTGCACCTCTATTTGAATCAGGAATGATCTGGGCTCCAAAGTCTAAACAATTTGCACAAGAGGTTATTGAAGAGTGTGCTGCCTTTCCTTTTGGAGATCATGATGACCTTGTAGATTCAATGACCCAAGCTGTTATGAGATTCCGTCAAGGTGGCTTGATTTCACATCCAGAAGACTATATAGATGAACCAATATCTTTAGACGATAATAAGATTTACTATTAATGAAAAAACTAACAACAACTATACCACCTTTAAGAGGGCCGAATCCGCAGGGGTTGAATGTTCCCACTAAAAAGGTTATTGTAGTAAACTCAAGGAATTTAAATGGCAACAATAGACAAAGCACTTCCAAACGAAGTTAGACACTCAATTGAAATTGGTGGCAATCCTAAAGAACAGGAACTTAGCACACCAACGCCTGATATTGGTAGTACTGAAATAACACCAACAGAAGATGGTGGAGTTGAAATTAACTTTGAACCTGGAGCTGTTAATCAAACAGGTTCAGAAAATCATTTTGATAATTTAGCAGAACTTTTACCAGATGATATCTTAGATCCTCTTGGAGCAGAACTTTACGAAAATTATTCACAATACAAATCATCAAGACAAGATTGGGAAAAAGCATACACAGACGGATTAGATCTTTTAGGATTTAAATACGAAAGAAGAACTCAACCATTCAGAGGAGCTTCGGGTGTAACACATCCAGTTCTTGCAGAAGCAGTAACTCAATTTCAAGCTTTAGCTTATAAAGAATTATTACCAGCTGAAGGACCCGTTAGAACTCAAGTGATTGGAATTAATACAAGAGAAAAAGAAGATCAAGCTAATCGTGTTAAAGACTTTATGAATTTTCAAGTTATGGACATCATGAAAGAATATGAACCAGAGTTTGATCAAATGTTATTTTACTTACCTTTATCAGGATCTACATTTAAAAAAGTTTACTATGATTCTTTAATGCAAAGAGCAGTATCTAAATTTATTCAAGCAGAAGATTTAGTAGTTCCATACAATGCAACTTCTTTAGATGATGCAGAAGCTATTATGCATGTTCTTAAGATATCTGAAAATGATTTACGTAAACAACAAGTTGCAGGATTTTATAAAGACGTAGATCTTGGTGAGCCTGGTGATGTTATAGAAAATCCATTAGAGAGAAAAGAAAAACAATTAGAAGGAATTCGTAAAGGGAAACAAGAAGATGTATTTACTTTAATTGAATGTCATGTAAACATAGACCTTGAGGGTTTTGAAGATCGAAGTCCCGACGGGGAAATAACTGGAATTAAACTTCCTTACATTGTAACGATAGAAGAAAACTCTCGTGATATATTATCAATAAGAAGAAACTTTAATGCTAATGATGTATTAAAGCAAAAGATACAATATTTTGTTCATTTCAAATTTTTACCAGGACTTGGGTTCTATGGTTTTGGTTTAATTCATATGATTGGTGGTTTGTCTAGAACTGCAACTTCAGCTTTAAGACAATTATTAGATGCAGGAACTTTATCTAATTTACCAGCAGGATTTAAACAAAGAGGAATCAGAGTTAGAGATGATGCACAACCAATTCAACCAGGTGAGTTTAGAGATGTAGATGCTCCTGGAGGAAATCTAAGAGATGCATTTTTACCACTACCATTCAAAGAACCTTCAGCAACATTATTACAATTAATGGGTATTGTTGTTCAAGCAGGACAAAGATTTGCATCTATTGCTGATTTAAATGTTGGTGATGGTAATCAACAAGCTGCAGTTGGAACTACAGTTGCTTTACTTGAAAGAGGAAGCAGAACAATGTCAGCTATTCATAAAAGATTATATGCATCTTTAAAACAAGAGTTTAAATTATTATCAAGAGTATTTAGTTTATACTTACCACCAGAATATCCTTATGACGTTGTAGGTGGACAAAGAATTATTAAACAAGCAGACTTTGATGATAAGGTAGATGTTATACCTGTTGCAGATCCAAATATATTTTCACAAACTCAAAGAATTAGTTTAGCACAAACTCAATTACAATTAGCACAATCTAATCCTCAGATTCATAACTTATATGAAACATACAGAAAAATGTATGAAGCATTAGGTGTAAGAGATATTGATAAGATTTTAAATGTTCCTCAAAAACCAATGCCAAAAGATCCAGCACAAGAACATATTGATGCATTAGGTGCTCAACCATTCCAAGCCTTCAGAGGACAGGACCATAGAGCTCACATGACTGCTCATTTAAATTTTATGGAAACAAACTTTGCAAGAAACAATCCTATGATTGTTGGTTCATTACAAAAAAATATTTTAGAACATATTTCTTTAATGGCTTTGGAACAAGTTGAATTAGAATTCCGTGAACAGATACAACAAATACAACAGTTAGCACAAAATCCTCAAATGGCACAAAATCCTCAAACACAAATGCAGGTTCAACAATTTCAATTAAAAGTTGAAGCTAGAAAATCAATTCTTATAGCTGAGATGATGGATGAATTTATGAAGGAAGAAAAGAAGATTACTTCTCAATTTGATAATGATCCTTTAGCTAAATTAAAATCTAGAGAATTAGATATATTGGCTCAGAATAATGCTAAAAGAAATCAAGAAGCACAAGATAGATTAAACTTAGATAAAATGAGAGCTTTAATGAATCAATCAAATACTGATGAAAAACTTCAACAAAATGAGGACTTAGCTAAGCTAAGAGCAGCTACTTCTATAGCAAAACAACAATTTGCAAATAACGCTAAAAAGGATTATAACAATTAATTAATATGGAAAAGAAACCAGGAAAAGTTAAGACTGTAATGCATGAGTTTAAATCTGGCAAGTTGCACAGTGGTAAATCAGGTAAGATAGTTACTAATCCTAAACAAGCGATCGCAATCGCATTATCGGAGGCAAACATGTCTAAAAAAGGATACGCAAAAGGTGGAATGGTAAAAGGATCTAACGATTCTTCTTCTGCTTACGGAACACAAGTTGGAGACCATAGTAAATTTTTAAATTCTGACGGTTATAAAAATGGTGGCATTGATGTTGAAGTTACAGATAAATCTGAAACACAAAGTGTACAAGTAAAAGGTCAGAGCAGAATGTTACCAGAAAAAAAATCTAAAGCTGAATGGTACTAGTATGTTACCAATGCTTGGAGCTATTGCACCATTAGCTAAAATTCTTTTCAGTACAATTGAAAAATCAGTTCCAGATAAAGATCTTCAAGAGAAATTAAAAGCACAACTTAATCAACAATTATTACAATCTAGTACAGAAGAATTAAAAGCGGCAGCATCTATAGTTGAAGCAGAGGCCAAAGCAGGCTGGTTTTCAGCAAGTTGGAGGCCCCTTTTAATGTACGTATTAATTTTTATATTAGTCTGGAATTATATTATTGGACCTGTTATAAGATTAATGCTAGGAACGGTTATTACATTTGAATTACCAGGCGATGTTTGGACATTGTTACAAATTGGCTTGGGTGGATATGTAGTAGGACGATCTGGTGAATCTATCGCACGCACGATGGCTAATAAAAATAACAAGGAGTAAATATGAGAGATGATTTTAAACAAAGACCAAGACCAGCATTTAGAGGTGGTGGAATTGCTCTTAGAGGATTAGGCGCAGCACTTAGAGGCGGCGGAATAGCTCAAAGAGGAATGGGAGCTGCTCTAGCTAAAGGTGGAAAATTATTTGGTGGAAAAGAAACTTATAAGGAAGAATTAGCAGAAGCTAAATCAGTTAAGTCTGGAAAAACTTCTCCTAAAGCTTTTGTTAAAGGTGAAAAATCAGAAAAGCATAAGGGTGAAGAATTAAAAAGCTTAGGTAAACAAGCTAAGATGATTAAGTCTGGAAAAAAATCTCCAGAGGCCTATGCTAAAGAAGAAACTGCTGAGTACATGAAAAAAGGCGGCAAAGCTAAGAAGAAAAAATAATTATTAAATAAAGCCGGCTTGTCCGGCTTATTTAAAAAAGGATATTTATGGCAGACGAAAAAAACACTTGGACAAAAGCTTTTGAATATACAGCTACTGATCCAGAATTAACTGGAAAAGAAAAAACAGAAAGAATTAAGGAATTATATAGACAGAAAAAAGCAATGTCTGGAGATCAACCTAGGACTAATGATATTAATGAGTATAATCCAAAAAGAAGAGCTATAATAACTAAAGTTAGAAATTTGGGTTTAACAAGTCCAGCAGATATGGAAAAAGCAGCAGAAGATAAAAAAGCTGCAAGAAGAGCTGCATATGCTGAATCAAAATCTTCAGGAGCTAGAGGTGAAAGATCTTCTAATCCAGATATTATTGAATTGAATATTATGGATTTAGAAAAAAAAGCTAAAGGTGGCTTGGTGGGTAGAGGCCAAGGAAAAGCAATTAAAATTAAAACAACTAAATTTTATTAATATGGCTGGACTTGGAAAACAATTAAGAGGAAATGGTATTGCTAGAACTGGTCTTGCAAAAGGATCTCTTCCAGATTTAACAGGTGATGGTAAAGTTACTAGAGCTGATGTTTTAAAAGGCAGAGGAGTTTTTAAAGAAGGTGGTTCATCTAAACCAGGTCTTTGGGCAAATATAAACAGAAGAAAAAAATTAGGAATATCAAGACCTAAATCTAAAACTACTATTTCTAAAGAAGCATACTCCAACATGAAAAAAGGTTTCCCTAAAAAGAAATAATGGCTGGACTTGGTATTCAAAATAGAGGTTGTGGAATAGCTAGAGTACAAAAAGCAGATGGTGGCACAGCAGCTTGGCAACGTAAAGAAGGAAAATCAGAATCAGGTGGTTTAAATAGAAAAGGTATTGCATCTTATAGAAGAGCAAACCCAGGCTCTAAATTATCAATGGCAGTTACAACAAAGCCTTCTAAATTAAAGCCAGGATCAAAATCAGCTAATAGAAGAAAATCATTTTGTTCTAGAATGAAAGGTATGAAATCTAAATTGACTTCAGCTAAAACAGCTAGAGATCCAGATTCAAGAATTAATAAGTCTCTACGTAAGTGGAACTGTTAATATAATAACAACTGAAAGGTAAACAATGGACGATACGATAGACATAGCAAGTAAACTACAACGATTTATGAAGGATCAATTAAGTAATTTAACTTCAATTGCGACTTCTGGAGGTGTTGACAATATGGAGGATTACAAGTATATTTTGGGCCAAATTCGTACATACGAATATATCTTACAGGAGATCTCTAACCTGCTAAACAAAAAGGAGCTAAGACAAGATGCCGGAAACGTTATCAAACTCGACTGAAATACCTAAAACTGTTTTAGGTCTTGAAGAAAAATATAAAGAACAAAATGAAAAAACTGTAAGAGCAGATAATATATCTCAAACTCTTATTGACAGTTTACCAAACCCAACGGGTTGGAGAATTTTAGTATTACCATTTACCCCAAAAGATAAAACCAAAGGTGGAATTTTAATAGCACAGGAATCTTTAGACAAATTAAGAATCGCAACTAATTGCGGTTATGTCATAAAGATGGGTCCATTAGCATATCATGATAAAGAAAGATATCCAAAGGGTCCGTGGTGCAAGGAAAAAGATTGGGTGATCTTTGCCCGTTATGCGGGATCAAGGTTACCAATAGAAGGTGGCGAAGTGCGCCTTTTAAACGATGACGAAGTTTTAGGGACAATTAAAAATCCTGAAGACGTTCTTTATCATATATAAACATAGGGGAAACTATGCCAGAAGAAAAAAAGAAAAGCGATGTGATGGTTGACATAGATACTTCAGGTCCTGGAGCCGATATCGAATTAGATGTTAAGCAACCAGAACAGGAGAAGGAATATGAAACTAGCGCAGACGATACTAAGTCCTCTGACACAGCTGCGAAATCAAATGAGCAGCCTGCAGTGGAGACTAAAAAAGAGACAGAAATCAAGGATCAAGGAACTGAAGAAAATGTTCCTGCGAATGACCAAAAGAAAGAATTAGACGATTACAGTGAAGGTGTTCAGAAAAGAATAGCAAAATTAACTAAGAAAATGCGTGAGGCCGAAAGACAGCGTGAAGCTGCTATCGACTATGCACGTAAAGTTCATGCTGAAAAAGAAACACTTACAGGTCGTTTAAATAAACTAGATACTGGTTATGTAACTGAAATGGAAAATAGAATTAAGTCTTCCATGGAAGCTGCAGCATCTAGATTAGGTCAAGCCAGAGTAGATGGAGATCTTAAAGCTGAAATTGCCGCTCAAACTGAAATAGCTAGATTAGGATATGAAGAGGCAAGACTCGACGAAATCAAATCTAAACAAGCTTTGGAAGTTAAAGTTGATAATTCTAAACCTGTTCAAGAATACAGAGAACAGCCTACTTATCAACAACCTGAGCAACCTATCAATCCAGATCCTAAGGCTCGTGATTGGGCTGACAAAAATACATGGTTTGGTAAGGATGAGCCAATGACTTATACGGCCTTTAGTTTACATAAAAGGCTTGTAGAAGATGAAGGTTATGATCCACAAAGTGACGAATACTATACGGAAATTAATAAAAGAATAAGACTTGAATTTCCGCATAAATTTGCTACAACTGGGTCTCAATCGACTGAAAATGTTAAACCAACACAAACGGTAGCTTCGGCTAGCCGTGTTAGTAGAACAGCCGGTCGCAAAACTGTGAAGCTCACATCATCACAGGTAGCAATTGCTAAAAAATTAGGTGTGCCATTAGAAGAATATGCGAAACAACTAAATATCACGAAGGAGGTATAAGGCATATGGTAAACGAAAATAAAACAATTAAGACTTCCCGTGCGAGCGAAACTAGGTCTAAAACAACTAGACCACAAGTTTGGACTCCACCATCATCTCTAGACGCACCGCCTGCGCCAGACGGTTTTAGACATAGATGGATAAGAGCTGAATCATTAGGCTTTGATGATACTAAAAATATCACAGGTAGAATGAGATCAGGTTATGAATTAGTGAGAGCTGATGAATTTCCTGAACAGAATTATCCAATTGTCAAAGACGGTAAATACGCAGGAGTGATTGGGGTTGGTGGCCTATTGCTGGCTAGGGTACCTGAAGAGATCGCTAAGTCTCGTGAAGAGTATTTTGCAAAAAGAACTCAAGAACGAGCTGACGCTATTGCAAACGATCCTATGAAGGAACAGCATCCAAGTATGCCGATCAGTAATGAGAGGCAAACTCGTGTAACTTTTGGTGGTACAAAGAAGGACTAATTATTTAGTAATTCCTACCCAACAAGGTTTAAAAATAAACTTAAGGAGTAAAAAATATGGCAAACACAACTAAAGCCTTTGGTCTTAGACCACTTGGCAAAGTAGGTGGTGGATATGCTAGTGGTGGACAGGACCAATTTTACATTCTTGATAATCAGTCTACGGCTCT
>Ga0209400_1000318_pt1 | contig 41658 bp, 41 predicted proteins | sample M_130807_EF_Meta_FD_187313 | JGI IMG/M metagenome (GOLD analysis project Ga0209400, IMG submission 187313) | Freshwater microbial communities from Lake Montjoie, Canada to study carbon cycling - M_130807_EF_MetaG (SPAdes) (version 2) | ecosystem: Environmental > Aquatic > Freshwater > Lake... | reverse complement strand
ACACACAACCAGTTGCGGGGAACCACCTTGTGACAAGTTTGGATGTTCGCTTACAAGCAGCGACCGAGAAAGCGCTTAAGGAAGCGGTTCTGCGTGGACGTGCTAACGGATACACATCTGATTCAGGTGCGGCAATAGTGATGGATGTAAAGACAGGTCGAATTTTAGCTCTTGCTTCATATCCAACATATGATCCCAACGCCTGGGAAAAAGGCTTAACTATTGAGCAAGCTGCAGATTTGTTTAGTGAAAAGAAATCAGTTCCGGCACTTAATAGAGCCCTACAAGGTTTGTTTGCACCAGCATCAACTTTCAAGGTTGTCTCGGTAGTTGCCGCTGCCTCTGCCGGCTATGACTTGAATGCAAATTACAAATGCCCTTCCCAGGTGCAGGTAGGTACTAGAGCTTTTCAGAACTTTGATAGTAAAAATCAAGGAACTATGAATATGAAGAAAGCTATTGCAGTCTCGTGCGACACCATTTGGTATCAAATCGCCTTTGATGAATGGCTTCGAGATGGTGGATTAAGGCCAAAATCTGACCCGAATGATTACTTCTTCAAGGCTGCCCAAGCCTTCCAGATCACTGAAAGAGTCGGAATCGATCTGCCATCAGAGTCTCGTTCTCGACTTGCTGATCGAGAGTACAAAAAGAAGTGGTATGCCCAGAATAAAGACTTCTATTGCAACTACAAGGATCGTGCAACCAAGGCACAGCAGACGCCCTTCTTATTGCAGTTAGCTGCCGAGAACTGTGTGGACGGGGACAAAATCCGTGCAGGAGATGCAGTTAACTTTTCTATCGGTCAAGGTGACACTGTTGTGACACCACTGAAGTTGACTCAGATGTATGCAGCAATTGCAAACGGCGGAACAATCTGGCAAGCAAATATTGCCAAGGCCGTTGTTAAAACCGATGGAACGGTTATCGAGACATTTACACCACAAAAACTGGGCACCTTAGATGTTGATGCTTCGACAATTAAATTCTTACAAGATTCACTGCGTGAGGTTGTCGTAAGCGGAACAGGTGCTGGTGCATTCTCAGGATTTCCAATTGAAGTAAGCGGTAAGACTGGTACGGGTCAGGTCTTTGGTAAGAATCCCAATGGATCCGCCAAGGATGACACTTCCTGGTTTGCATCTTTTGCACCTAGTAATAACCCACGGTATGCAGTGGTCATGATGGTTGGGCAGGGCGGATTTGGTGCATCAACATCTGGTATTGGTGTGCGACAGATTTATGAAGCAATCTACGGAGTCTCTGGCAATAAAATTATTCCTGGCGCGGCGTTGTTCCCTGAAGGAAAGCCTCCTACGCAATTACCTAAGATTTCACCTGCAACCAAACCAAAGGAGACAGGTAAGTGAGCCAGATACAAGCTCGCCAGCGTCTCTATCGACGTAGTCGTCAATCCTTAGTCCATGGATTTGATCCGGTATTAACCGCTGTTGTTGGGCTGCTACTTTTTATTGGAACACTACTTGTGTGGGCTGCAACCCGTGATTGGTACACCCGTAATGGGCTAGATGGTCAGTACTACCTAAAACGCCACATTATTAACATCATGATTGGTTTGGTGCTGGCATATGCGGTAACTGTTATTGACTACCGCTTACTTCGTGCATACACCCCGTTCTTGTGGGGCGCTGGCGTACTGGGGTTGGTCATCGTTTTACTTCCTGGCTTAGGGAGTGAAGTTAATGGTGCAAAGGCCTGGATTGCATTACCTGGTGGATTCCAAATTCAGCCGGCTGAGTTAGCCAAGATTGCAATTATTATTGGTATGTCCATGATCTTGTCAGAGCGTTCGCATGATAGCGATGGGCCAACAAGTTCGGATGTGTTGCAAGCATTAGCAGTAGCTGCAATCCCAGTTTTATTAATCATTATTCAACCTGATATGGGAACTGTTTTGATTATTTCAGCAGCGGTCGTAACAATCATTGCAGTATCTGGAGCGCCAGCACGTTGGGTCGTTGGATTACTACTGCTTGCGGTGCTGGGTGGATTTGTAGCGGTCAAAGCTGGTGTCATCAGTGAGTATCAAGTAAATCGCTTGCAAACTTTTGTTGATCCAAACGCTGATACGCAAGGTGCTGGATATCAACTACGCCAAGCACGAATCACTGTGGGATCTGGTGGATTACTTGGCACTGGATTATTTAATGGACCACAGACAAGTGGTCGGTTTGTGCCAGAACAACAAACAGACTTTATTTTCACAGTTGCTGGTGAACAACTTGGATTCCTGGGCAGTGGTGCAATTTTGATTCTCTATCTAATTTTATTAATGCGAGGTTTTTCAATCGCCCGGCGAACAAATGATCCTTTTGGGCGATTGGTCTGCACCGGAGTAATCGCTTGGTTTGCATTCCAGATCTTTGAAAATATTGGGATGACCCTGGGCTTGATGCCGATGACAGGGGTGCCGTTGCCCTTTATTTCCTATGGTGGTTCATCGATGTTTGCCACCCTGATCGGAATCGGCTTACTGCAGAACGTTCACGCTCGTTTACGCGGATAAATAGGCAAATCGCCCCTGCTCTGCCATAATTGAGCCACTAGTTCAGCGCGGCTCGCGATCAATCGCGAAACAAGCCCAGCGCGAACGGTACGGAAAACCCAACAGGATTTTTTAAGAAGACAGTCTGCACAAGCAGACACAAAGGATTTGGTGCCATGGCGATTGAGCCTAAAACACCGCGCAAGCGTGCGGTTAAGAAAGCATCTGCGAAAGCAGATACCCCCGTTACTGAAGTAACTGAGGAAAAGAAGACAACTCGTAAAAAAGCAGCAGCTATTCCAGTTGCAATCTTTCAAGCAGCTCCTGAAAAGCCTGCTGCCAAGAAAGAAGCGACAGATAACAAGCCACGCAAGAAGGCTGTTGCAAAAAGTGAGTTAGCTGATGTTTCGGAAAAACCTGCAGTTTCCGCCGATTCTGAATCTTCAGATTCTGAAGATCGCGCGAACCGTAACCGCCGCCGCCGTCGCGGTGGCCGCGGTCGCCGCAAGCCAGGTGCTGATGCAGCAAATACTGAGAACAATGATGAGAATTCAAATGAAGAATCAACTGATGAAGATTCAGTAGAGGGTTCAACTTCTACCCGCCGTCGCCGTCGCCGCCGTGCAACAGGTGAGGGTGTCACACCAGGGGAGACCATCGAAGAAGATGGTGTCATCACAGTTGTTAAGGTCCGCGAAAAGCGTGAACGTGTAGAGCGTCCAGCACGCCCTGATCGCAATGACCGCGGTAGCCGAAACCGTCGTGATCGCAATGACCGAAACGATCGTAATGATCGTGGCGGACGCAGTGATTACCGCGAGCCATATCGCAAGCGCGGAACAATCATTACCGATGGAGAGTTCTTAGCTCGTCGCGAAAATGTGGATCGTGAAATGTTAGTTCGCCAAATTGCAGATCGCACACAGATCGCAGTGATTGAAGATGGCATCATGGTTGAGCACTACGTCAACCGCAATAGCAACCAGTCTTACGTGGGCAATGTTTATTTAGGCCGTGTGCAAAATGTTCTTCCTTCGATGGAAGCAGCATTCGTTGACATTGGCAAGGGTCGTAACGCTGTTCTCTACGCTGGTGAAGTTAATTGGGATGCAGCTGGTATTTCAGAGTCAGCTCCACGCAAAATTGAAACAGTTTTAAAAACAGGCCAGCCTGTATTAGTTCAGGTAACTAAGGATCCAATTGGCCAAAAGGGTGCACGCCTAACAAGCCAAATTTCCTTGCCAGGACGTTACGTTGTCTATGTTCCAGGTGGCGGCATGTCAGGTATCTCAAAGCGCCTTCCTGAAGAAGAGCGCTCACGTTTGAAAGCAATCTTGAAGAACTTAATTCCTGAAGAAGCTGGTGTGATTGTTCGTACCGCAGCCGAAGGTGTGAGTGAAGAAGATTTAACAAGTGATGTCGCACGTCTTAAGGCGCAATGGGATGACATCTATGCCAAGAGCCAGAACGCAAACTTCCATCCACCTGCCGCTTTATATGAAGAGCCAGACCTTGCTGTTCGTGTTATCCGCGATATCTTCAATGAAGATTTCCGCAAGCTAACTGTTCAGGGATCAACTGCCTGGGATGAAGTTACAAATTACCTTGGCTTCATTGCTCCAGAGCTCACACAAAAGATTGAGAAATACACCGGAACCGGCGACCTATTTGCTGACTTCCGCGTTGAAGAACAACTTGCAAAAGCATTTGATCGCAAGGTTTATCTTCCTTCAGGTGGATCACTTGTCATCGATCGCACAGAAGCGATGATTGTTATTGACGTTAACACCGGTAAGTTCATCGGTAAGGGTGGAAACCTGGAAGAGACTGTTACTAAGAACAACTTAGAAGCAGCAGAAGAGATTGCACGCCAGCTTCGTCTTCGCGACCTTGGTGGAATTGTTGTTATCGACTTCATCGATATGATTCTTGAATCAAACCGTGAAGCTGTGCTGCGTCGCTTGGTTGAATGTCTTGGTCGCGATCGCACAAAGCACCAGGTTGCAGAAGTTACTTCTCTTGGTCTAGTTCAGATGACACGTAAGCGTGTTGGTCAGGGACTGATCGAGGCGTTCTCAACTACTTGTGATTCATGTAGCGGACGCGGAATTCATATTCATATGGAGCCGGTAAAGATGAAGGCTCCAGCACCTCAGATCGACACACCTTCTTCTCAGCATGAAGATGCTGATGAAAAGGATGCAACAGCCCATGAGTTCCATGAGTCTCTCAATGAAGACGCTAAGACTGAAGAGCCAAATCCACTAGAGATTGGCGCACCTAAGATCGAAGCTAAGGCAGGTGGCCGAAAGCGCCGTCGTGCCTCGTCATCGGGCATTATTACCGCCTAACAGGAGCCCCGATTTGAGCCTGAGCGCTCAACTCGGTACCCTTACCCCTCAACGCAATAACCTAAAGTTCGGAGAACTACGCACGTGGCAAATATCAAGTCTCAGATCAAGCGCATCAAGACCAACGAGAAGGCACGCCTTCGTAACAAGTCTGTGAGCTCATCTATTAAGACAGCCGTACGTAAGTTCCGCGACGCTGTAACTGCAGGCGATGCCGCAGCAATCACAACTGAACTTCGTGCTGCATCACAGTCACTAGATGTTGCAGTTCAAAAGGGTGTTCTACACAAGAACTCAGCAGCAAACAAGAAGTCTTCAATGGCTAAGGCAGCTGCCAAAGCCGGCGCACGTTAATCCCTTCACTACTTTAAAGCGAGGCTAGGTTCATGCCTGCAATTTCACTTGCTAAGGCGCCGCAACCAGCATCAACTAATCCGGCGCAGATTCGTAATTTCTGCATCATTGCCCACATTGATCATGGTAAATCAACTCTTGCCGATCGCATGTTGGGTATTACTGAAGTAGTAGAGGCTCGCAATATGCGCGCACAGTACCTAGATCGTATGGATATTGAACGCGAACGCGGAATCACAATTAAATCTCAGGCAGTTCGTTTGCCATGGCGTTCATCCCTAGATGGCGGCGAATACATCTTGAACATGATCGACACACCAGGTCACGTTGACTTTACCTACGAAGTATCGCGCTCGCTAGCCGCATGTGAAGGAGCAGTCCTTCTCGTTGATTGTGCGCAAGGAATTGAAGCGCAAACACTTGCTAACCTTTATCTTGCAATGGAAAACAACTTAACGATTATTCCTGTGCTCAACAAAATTGATCTACCTAACGCACAACCTGAAAAATTTGCAGCAGAGCTTGCACGTTTAATTGGGTGCCAACCAGAAGATTGTTTAAGAGTGTCAGGTAAAACTGGCGATGGAGTTGCAGATTTATTAGACCAAATCGTTGCCCAGATTCCAGCACCTGTTGGAGACCCTGATGCACCGGCACGCGCACTGATCTTTGACTCTGTTTATGATGCATACAGAGGTGTTGTTACCTATGTTCGAGTTGTCGATGGTCACCTATCTCCTCGCGAACAGATTCAAATGTTTTCAACTGGTGTGGGCCACGAAGCGTTAGAAGTTGGCGTTATTTCACCAGAACCACTTGCTGGCAAGGGTCTTGGGGTTGGCGAAGTAGGGTATTTAATTACAGGCGTTAAAGATGTTCGTCAGTCTCGAGTCGGCGACACAATTACTAACTACAACAATCCAACAAAGACAGCACTTGCTGGCTATAAAGATCCAAAGCCAATGGTTTTTTCAGGTTTGTTCCCACTAGATGGTGCTGACTTTCCTATTCTTCGCGAAGCGTTAGATAAGTTGCAGTTAAATGATGCAGCACTTGTCTATGAGCCAGAGAGCTCAGCAGCCCTTGGCTTTGGTTTCCGTTGTGGATTCTTAGGCCTACTTCACATGGAAATTGTGCGCGAGCGTCTAGAGCGTGAACACAAGTTAAATCTTATTTCCACAGCACCTAACGTTGTTTATAACGTAACACTAGATGATGGAAAATCAGTACGAGTTACAAATCCTTCTGAGTTTCCTGATGGCAAAGTCGCTGCTGTATTTGAACCTATCGTTAAATCAACAATTCTGGCTCCTTCTGAATACATCGGAACCATCATGGAGCTATGCCAAGATCGTCGTGGCGTATTACTTGGTATGGATTACATCTCTGAAGATCGAGTTGAAATCAGATATGACCTGCCATTGGCTGAAATAGTTTTCGACTTCTTTGATCAACTTAAGAGCCGCACCAAGGGTTATGCATCTCTAGATTATGAAGAAAAGGGTGAGGCTGAAGGCAACCTCGTTAAGGTCGACATCTTGTTGCAGGGCGAAGCAGTTGATGCATTTAGCGCAATTGTTCACCGTGATAAGGCATATGCCTATGGTGTGATGATGACCGGCAAGCTACGCGAACTCATCCCTCGTCAACAGTTTGAAGTTCCTATTCAGGCAGCAATCGGTGCTCGCATCATTGCTCGTGAAAGTATTCGAGCGATCCGTAAGGATGTTTTGGCTAAGTGTTACGGTGGAGATATTTCACGTAAGCGCAAGCTTTTGGAGAAGCAAAAAGAGGGTAAGAAGCGCATGAAGATGGTGGGACGTGTTGAAGTTCCTCAAGAAGCCTTCGTGGCTGCCCTTGCGACAGATGCGGACATTGAACAGATAAAGGCTGCGCGTAAAGCAGGGCAATGATGCTCTCTTTCTACGTTCATATCCCGTACTGCATTAAGCGCTGCGGTTACTGCGACTTCAACACGTACACCCCAACAGAGCTCCAAAATGGTGCAACCCTAGAGATCGTTAGCAACGACTACATCGATGCCGTCTTGCGTGAGTTAGATGCTGCGCCAAAAGATGAAGTCCCAACTATTTTCTTCGGTGGCGGCACACCATCGCTACTTCCGGCAGATGATTTGGGTCGAGTCATCACTGCAATCAAAGCGCGCAATGAATTAGCACCTGATTGTGAAATAACACTAGAGGCAAACCCAGACTCTGTGACTGCTGAGAAGCTGGCGCAATACCTTGAAGTTGGATTCAATCGAATCTCATTTGGTATGCAATCGGCAAAGCCTCATGTGCTGGCTGTTCTTGATCGCACACACAATCCTGCCAACGTTGAAAAGGCGATCTCTATGGCGCGTGCTGCAGGGTTCAAATCAATTAGCGTTGATTTGATCTACGGCACACCCGGTGAATCTTTAAATGATTGGCGAGAAACAGTCAATGCAGCTTTGGCTTTAGACATCGATCACATCAGTGCTTACGCACTCATTGTTGAAACTGGAACAAAGCTTGCCGCACAAATTAAGCGCGGAGATTTAACAATGCCGAATGATGACTTGATGGCAGATATGTATTTGCTAGTAGATCAGATGTGCGAAGAGGCTGGACTTACTTGGTATGAGCTGTCGAACTGGTCTAAGCCAGAACATGAGTGCCGCCACAACATTGCATATTGGCAGAACAAAAACTGGTGGGGTCTTGGGCCGGGTGCTCATTCCCATGTTGATGGAAAACGATTCTGGAATGTGAAACACCCAACAACATACAAGCAAAAGTTATTTGCGGGGGAGTCTCCGATATTAGATAGTGAGCTGCTAACTGCAGAACAGATCAAGGATGAAGCGATTTTGCTTGGGATTCGGATGCGAGAGGGCCTAGAGATCGCGCTGCTACAGCCCCATCAGTTAGAGGTTTTATCCGAGTATCGCCACAACGGTTTTGTTGAGATCAACGAAGATCGCGTTCTATTGACCCCCACGGGCCGCTTGATCGCAGATCGAATCGTGCGAGAAATAACTATCTAGTACCCTAGGGACAAATGTCATCACGTCGTCTTGAAATCCTCCGCGCAATTGTCGATGAGTACGTTGCGACCCAAGAACCTGTCGGTTCTAAGTCAATCGCCGATCATCATGGACTTGGAATTTCACCTGCCACGATTCGAAATGAAATGGCCGTTTTAGAAGATGAAGGCTTGATCACACAGCCTCACACAAGCGCTGGACGCATTCCGACAGATCTTGGATATCGAGTATTTGTGGATAAGTTAGCAACTGTTAAACAGCTCTCAACTGCAGAGCGCAGAGCGATTGAAACATTTCTTCAGGGTTCTAATGATCTGGAAGAGCTATTGAAACGATCTGCCAAGTTGTTAGCAGATATTACGAAGCAAGTTGCAGTCGTTACCTACCCAATTATTGGAGAAGGCCGGGAGAAGATGGCAATCTCAGGTACTGCGCACTTGGCTCGATCTGGTGAAGATTTAGGTTTGACGCTTTCGCCAATTCTTGAAGCACTTGAAGAGCAAGTCATTCTTTTGCGCTTACTTGATGAGGTTCATTCAACTGTTCATGTTCGAATTGGTAGTGAGCAGACTGAAGCAAATTTACAATCAACTTCTTTGGTCACAGTTGGCTATGGCGGGGAGTCATCGCAACTAGGCGCAGTTGGCGTCTTAGGACCCACTCGAATGGATTACGCAGCATCAATTGCTGCAGTTGATGCTGTTGCACGATATGTGGGCCGCTTTATTAATGAGGGTCAATAAGTGGCAGATCATTACCAAACTTTAGGTGTTACAAAAGGTGCTGGCTCTGATGAGATTAAAAAGGCCTATCGCAAACTAGCCCGGGAACTACATCCAGATGTGAACCCTGATCCTCATACGCAGGAAAAGTTTAAAGAAGTCACAGAAGCCTATGATGTTTTAAGTGATCCACAAAAGCGTCAGTCCTATGACATGGGTGGAAGTAATTTTGGTGGCGGTGCAAACTTTGGTGGCGGATTTAGCGACATCATGGATGCATTCTTTGGTGGCGGGGGATCACGTGGACCACGTCCGCGTACTCGTGCAGGACAAGATTCACTCATCAGAATTCAAGTTGACCTGAATGAAGCATGCTTTGGAACAGAACGTGAAATAACAGTTGAATCAGCTGTTGTCTGCCCTAAGTGCACAGGAACTGGTTGTTTAGATGGTCAACACCCAGAAACATGTATGACCTGCAAGGGACGCGGAGAGACACAACAAGTTGTGCGCTCTGTTATTGGTCAAGTGATGACATCTCGTCCATGTAATGCATGTCAGGGATATGGCAGTGTGATCAAGAGTCCATGCCGTGAATGTGCTGGCGAGGGACGAGTACGCAGCCGACAGACAATTGATGTGAAGATTCCTGCAGGTGTTGAAACAGGCAACAGAATTCAGATGTCAGGTCGCGGTGAAGTTGGCGCGGGCGGCGGACCAGCTGGTGATTTATATGTTGAAATCGTAGAGGAGCGCCATGAATATCTTGTGCGCGAAGGCGACACCTTACATATGGCACTTGAGGTAACAATGATTGCAGCAGCACTTGGCACAACAGTTACCGTGGAATCACTCGATGGACCGGTAGATGTCAACATCAAACCTGGAACTCAAAGTGGCACACCTATTCTTATCAAGGGCAAGGGAATGACTCGCTTGCGCCGGGGCGATCGGGGAGACTTGATTGTTCATGTGGAGGTAATTACCCCAACAAAGTTAAGCAAGGATGAAGAAAAGATTTTGCGCTCATTTGCTGATGCTCGCGGTGAAAAAGCTAATGAGGCCCATGTAAAGGGCCAGGATGGATCAATCTTTAGCAAGATCAGGGGAGTGTTTCACAAGTAATGTTCACACTCTTTTTCGTAGATGATTTGCCAACCACTGTTGGCCAGTCGTACGAATTCGCAAATGATGATGCTAACCATGCGATTCGGGTGTTAAGAATGCAGGTAGGTGCTGAATTTATGCTCAGCGATGGCAAAGGTTCTTGGTCACAGGTTGTCGCACAAGAGGTGAAGAAAAAGTCTATGCAGGTGCAGGTTTTAGAATCAGGATTTCAAGACTCACTTGCAACAACAATTACTGTTGTTCAAGCATTACCCAAAGGTGATCGTGCAAAAGAGGCTATTGAGTTGCTAACAGAAGCCGGCGTTGACCGCATTGTTCCGTGGTCATCAGCGCGCAGCATTGGTAAGGGTTCAGATAAGTTTGCTATCACAGCGCGCGAGGCGAGCAAGCAATCACGCAGATTTAGAATTCCAGAAGTAACTGATGTTGCAACAACAGCGCAGATCTGTGAGGCAATCAAAGTAAGTGATCTTGCAATTGTTTTCCATGAAAGCGCCACAGCTAAATTATCTGATCAAGTTTCATCCCATAACGTTGAGCATTTGCTCATTATCATCGGACCAGAAGGTGGCATCACCGATGAAGAGATTGCAGCCTTTACCCAGTGCGGTGCCAAAGTTGCCCTTATGGGTCGACCAGTTCTGCGTTCGGCACATGCTGGTATTGCCGCAGTTTCTGCCGTCTCTGCACTTTTAAGGGTATGGTAATTACGTGGCTCTAGATCTCAACTGTATTTTCTGCAAGATAATTGAGGGAGAAATCCCGGCCGATATTGTTCTGCGGAATGAAAACGTTGTGGCCTTTAATGATCTCAATCCTCAAGCACCGACACATGTTTTGCTTATTCCAACCTTGCACACAGAAAATGCCGCAGGCATTGCCCGTAATAGTGCGACCATGACAGCGGATCTTTTCTTAGCTGCCGATCAAATCGCAAAGGAACGCGGTCTTGAGGGCTATCGAACTGTTTTTAACACTGGAGAGGCGGCAGGACAGAGTGTTTTCCACGCTCACCTGCACCTTTTGGGTGGGCGCGCCATGGCATGGCCACCCGGTTAAAGATAGATTTACCCTTATATGGAGCGAACGCTGATCACCGTACCTAACGCCATTCCAATGGTTGCTGTTGTAGGTCCGCATGATGACAATTTAAGAGTTATTGAAGCGGCTTTCCCATCTGTAAATATCACAGTGCGCGGTAATGAAATTACTTTGCGCGGTCCTCATATTGATTGTGCGCGGTTAGAAAATTTGTTTAACGAGATGATGGTCGTTATTCGCAGTGGAAACATTCTAAATGTTGACGCCGTAAACCGGGCAATCGAAATGCTTGAACACGAACCTGTTGATCACCCAGCAGAAGTCATGTCATTAAATATTGTCAGCAATCGTGGTCGCACCATCCGCCCAAAGACAGCTAATCAAAAGCGCTATGTGGATGCAATCGAAGATCACACAATCACATTTGGAATTGGCCCAGCTGGTACGGGTAAGACATATCTTGCGATGGCGATGGCTGTAGCAGCCTTACAAGCAAAGAAGATCAACAGAATTATTCTTACTCGTCCGGCAGTTGAAGCTGGTGAAAGTCTTGGTTTCTTACCAGGAACGCTGAGTGAAAAGATTGATCCATACTTGCGTCCGCTATTTGATGCGCTGCATGACATGATCGATATCGACACGATTCCTCGCCTGATGCAATCAGGAATCATTGAAGTCGCACCTCTTGCATATATGCGTGGTCGCACCTTAAATGATGCCTTTGTCATCTTGGATGAGGCTCAAAACACGACACCGGAACAAATGAAAATGTTTTTAACCCGCTTAGGCTTTGGTTCCAAAATGGTTATAACTGGTGATGTGACTCAGATCGATCTACCGAATTCACAAAAATCCGGCCTTAAAGTTGTGCGCGATATCTTGCAGGAAATTGATGACATCGCATTCCTTGAATTAACGGCAGAAGATGTTGTCCGCCACCGCCTTATTGGGGACATCGTGAAGGCCTATGACAAGTTTGATGAAGCGCGACAGGGATTGCGACCAATTCGCCAACAATGACAATTGAAGTAACAAACACTTCAGGGCAACTTGTTCCCGCCACTGAAATAAACTCCCTACTCACCTTTGCCTTGCTTGAACTTGAGCTAAACCCTGAGTGCGAACTCAATGTTTCATTTGTCGATGATGACTACATGACAGAGCTACACATCAAGTGGATGGATGAACCAGGAACTACAGATGTTCTTTCATTTCCTATGGACATGCCTGAGACACCAGGGGAGGCTGTAACACTTGGCGACATTGTGATTAGCCCAGTTGTTGCAGCAGAGCAGGCAACACAACAAGGACATTCAATCGAACACGAGATTTTCATTTTGGCTACACATGGCTTATTGCACATACTTGGCTATGACCATGCAGATAAGGCGGAAGAAAAAACGATGTTTGAGCTTCAGGAAAAAATCGTAAGAGATTGGCAGAAAGGTTTATGAGCCCTATAGCGATAATCAGCATTATTGTCCTGCTTGTCTTTGCAGGGTTCTTGGCAGCATCTGAATCTGCTTTAACTTCGATTTCTCGTGTGGTCATTGAAGAGATCGAAGGCAAGCGCGGGACCGCGCTATTGCGCAAATACACCGCGCAACCTGCGCGCTATCTGAATGTAATTTTGCTTGTCCGCAAGATCTGTGAATTCACGGCAATAGTTCTTTTAGCTGTGATCTTGCGCCGTAATTTTCCAAGCGCACAAGCCATGGCGCTAACTGTTGCCATCATGGTTGTACTTTCATATGTTGTTGTTGGTGTTGGCCCCCGTACCTTGGGTAAGCAGCAACCTCATAAATACGCTAGATACGGAATCATCGTTGCTTATGGATTGGCATTCTTACTCGGCCCCGTGACATCGCTATTGATTGCAGTTGGTAATGCATTAACTCCAGGTAAGGGATTTAGATCCGGCCCCTTCACATCTGAAGCAGAACTGCGAGATCTTGTAGATCAAGCCCACGAGCGTGGCTTTGTGGAATCTGATGAACACGAGATGATTCACTCAGTTTTCGAACTAGGCGACACATTAGTTCGTGAATTAATGGTTCCTCGCACCGACATGGTCTGGGTTGAAAAGGACAAGAGTTTGCGTCAAGGGTTATCACTTGCGCTTCGAAGTGGGTATTCACGCATTCCAGTTGTGGGTGATGGCATCGACAACATTGTGGGAATTGTCTATGTGAAAGATTTAGCAAAACGAGCACTAGATCACCATGAGGCCGAGCACACTGAAAAGATTGAACAGCTGATGCGTCCGGCCAACTTTGTCCCTGAAATCAAGATGGCAGATGATCTCCTCAAAGAGATGCAGAAGAACCAAATTCACCTTGCAATTGTTGTTGATGAATATGGCGGCACCGCTGGAATCATTACGATTGAAGACATCATTGAAGAAATTGTGGGCGAAATCGAAGATGAGTTTGATGATGGGGAAGAAGATTTCATATGGTTAAGCCCCGATAAGGGACGCGCAAAGGCAACTTTACACATTGAAGATTTGGCAGATGAGTTAAAGATTGAGATTGAAAAAGATGAGTTTGAAGACATTGACAGCATTGGTGGATTAATGGCGCAAAAGCTTGGCCGTGTACCAATCGCTGGATCAACAATTTCATGGCATGGCTTCTCAATCACATCAGAACGCCCGCAGGGGCGTCGTCGCAGAATCTCATCTGTTCTTGTCGAGCGTCTTGTTGAAGAGATTGAGGACGCTGAGTAACGATAGAATGCGCTCATGCGTATCGTTCGATTCACCCCAGGCCCAGATGCTGGCTTAGGCCAAGACCCTTTATTTGGGGTTCTAGAAGATGATGGCCTGATCAGCATCATCAGTGGTGATCCGATCTACTCCGGAATCCAAAAGACTGCAGCAACAATTGCTCTGAATAAGGTTCGTTTGCTCGCACCGATTATTCCACGATCAAAAGTTGTGTGTGTTGGTAAAAACTATGCAGATCACGCCGCTGAAATGGGTGGGGTAGTACCGGATGAACCAATTATTTTCTTAAAGCCAAACACTTCTGTGATTGGCCCTAATGACACAATTGTGTGGCCAGAAATGTCAGAGCGCGTTGATCACGAAGCAGAGCTAGCAATTGTTATTGGTCGTATGTGCAAAGATGTTCCAAAAGAGCGAGTCAATGATGTGATCTTTGGATACACAATCGCAAATGATGTGACCGCTCGTGACTTGCAAAAGAGAGATGGTCAGTGGACCCGCGCCAAGAGCTTTGACACCTTCTGTCCTATTGGCCCATGGGTTGATACAGATTTCATACCTGGCACGCAAAAGATCACTGCAACTATTGCAGGAGAAGTAAAGCAATCAGCCCAGATCAGCGACATGATTTTTGATGTTCCAACTATTATTAACTTTGTTTCACGTGTTATGACCTTGCTACCTGGTGACATTATCTTGACTGGCACACCAGCTGGCATTGGTCCCATGGTTGCTGGAGAAAAGGCCACCATGGCCATTGAAGGACTTGGCGAATTAACTAACAAGTTGAGTGTACGATAATGGCTAACAAGGTTAAGGTTCGTTTTGCACCATCTCCAACTGGTGACTTACATGTTGGAAATATCCGAACAGCGCTATTTGACTGGGCATACGCTCGCCACACAGGTGGAACTTTCCTATTTCGTATTGAAGACACCGACACAACCCGCGTCACAGATGAGTACATCAACGCAGCGATAGATACTCTTAAATGGTTAGGCCTAGATTGGGATGAGGGCCCTGAAGTTGGTGGAGACAATGGTCCTTACCTACAATCACAGCGTTTAGATATTTATGCGACATGGGCACAAAAGTTTCTTGATCAAAAAGATGCCTATCACTGTTACTGCTCACCAGATGAGTTAGAGGCAGTTCGCGAAGCACAACGCAAAGCCAATGTCGCTCCTGGCTATAACGGACATTGCCGTGAGCTAACTGCAGAGCAAATCGCAGCGTATAAAGCTGAAGGTCGCGGGGCGGTTGTCCGCATGCGCATGCCAGATGGCAGCACAACATTTAACGATTTAATTCGCGGTGATGTTTCATTTGACCACAACTTTGTTCCAGACTTTGTGTTGGTTCGAGCCGATGGCTCACCGCTCTACACCTTAGCTGTGGCAGTAGATGACATTTTAATGAAGGTAACCCACGTACTACGAGGAGAAGATTTACTCTCATCAACCCCACGCCAGATTCGTGTGTATCAGGCCATGGGCGTTGACCTGGCTGATTACCCAGTCTTTGCTCACCTTCCCTTTGTGATGGGCCAGGACAATGCAAAGCTTTCAAAGCGAAACGGTGAAGTATCGATTGCTTGGTATCGCGAGATGGGCTTTTTGCCAGAGGCGATTTGTAATTATCTAGCATTGCTTGGATGGTCACCCGGCGATGATGTTGAAAACATCACTATGAAGCAGTTAACAGAGATGTTTACAGTTGAGAAGGTTCATTCATCTCCAGCCCGCTTTGATATGAAAAAGCTTGAGGCAATTAATGGGGACAAGATCCGTGCTTTGACATTGGATGAGTTCCTTAAGTGGTCTTTGCCATTTTTGACCAAAGCCGATGTAATCACAGGCACAGATGCTGAAATTCAACTAGTCAAGAAAGCTCTACCTTTGATCCAAGAGCGCATTATTATGCTCAACGAAGTTCCACAGATGCTTAAGTTCTTGTTTACAAAGAGCTTTGCCGTAGATGCTGAATCTGTTTCAAAGATTACAGATGATGGATCAAAGCAGATCTTAAAGCGCTCACTCAAAGAGTTAGAAGCTGTCTCTGAATGGAACCATGAAAATATCGAAGCGGTGCTACGTGCATCATTGATCGAAGAGATGGCACTCAAGCCACGTATTGCATTTACCGCCTTGCGCATTGCAACTACCGGCAGCACGATTTCTCCGCCGCTGTTTGAATCAATGGAATTGCTCGGCAAAGAGGCCTGTTTACTGCGTATCAACGCGGGATTGGTGCTATAAAAGCGCTGGTATTCTTTGCCATTGCAGTACAAGGTCTTCCAATCCAGTATTGGGTGGTCCTTGGGGTATGGGGTAATTGGCAGCCCTGCTGATTCTGGTTCAGTAAGTCTAGGTTCGAGTCCTGGTACCCCAGCGCAGTACAGCAGTACAATTTAATATCGTTCTAGGAAATCTTTCCCGTCAAAGGGATCGTGGCCCCGTCGTCTAGCGGCCTAGGACTCTGGCTTCTCAAGTCAGCTACGAGGGTTCGAATCCCTTCGGGGCTACCAACACAATCTCTTTAAGGAGACAACGATGGCTACAGTAAAGAAAGCCGTTGCAAAGAAGGCACCTGCAAAGCGTGCAGAGGCACCAGTTGTCGAAAGTCGTAATGATCGCGTTGATTGGCGTTCGCTCTATATCTATGCGGTTTGTTTGATTACTTTGCTAGTTGTTTTATTCTCTACCGTCTCTCTGATTAACTCGATAATGAACGCAATATTTCCAGATCCTGCCTACATTGATGTGTACGCAAATCCAGAAAGTAAGCCATCAGTAGAATTACTGGCCCAACAAGAAGAGAACAATCAAGTTCGGGCATTTAAGAGCATTTTCACAACTTTTACAACGATTGCAATTGCTGGCCCGCTATATCTCTATCACTGGCGCACAGCACGCAAGATCAATAACTAGCCGATTAGTTCGCGGTTACGTTTAACTTCGCGCTCGTGATTACAGGCTCGCTCTGTATGAGTGTCATAGCAAGGATCACATAAAAGCACGAGCTGATGACATTCTGCCTTCTGGCAGTTTCTAAATTGCTTTGTCTTACTCCCGCATTCTGCGCATTCACCGATTAATTTGGCGTGATCACTAAAATCAATAGTCAGGCGATCATCGAAAGTATATAAAGAGCCTTCCCACAGTCCATCATCGCCGAACTTATTACCGTAGCGAACGATTCCACCTTTGATTTGGTAAACCTCTTTGAAACCACGGTTTTTCATAACAACAGACAAAATTTCACAACGAATTCCACCGGTGCAGTATGTAACAATTGGCTTGTCCTTCATGTGGTCGTACTTACCACTTTCAATTTCGGCGACAAAGTCATGAGTTGTTTCAACATCAGGGACAACTGCATCCTTAAATTTTCCAACCTTGGCCTCAAATGCGTTACGGCCATCAAAGAAAAAGACATCGTCTCCGCGTTCTTCAACTAGCTTGTTGACTTCTTCAGGTCGCAAGTGAACTCCGCCGCCAATAACGCCATTCTCATCAACTTTTATCTCATCAGGATTACCAAAGGCAACAAGCTCTGGGCGGATCTTGATCTTTAGTTTTGGGAAATCTTGGCCAGTGCCGTCAGACCATTTGAAGTCAATCTTCTTAAACCCTGGATATGCCTTCGTCGCCTTCACATACTTTTTCAGGTCTGCCATCTTGCCCCCCAAAGTTCCGTTAATACCGTGGGGTGAAACAATGATGCGACCTTTTATTCCAAGGGATTCGCACAAAGTTTTCTGCCACAACTGAAGGGCAGCAGTATCTGTTATCGGCGTGAAGCCATAAAACAGAATTACTTTGTCTAATTCCATGACCTCATTCTAACCGTCCGTAACTGTATTGTGAAAAGTGCGCCTAAATTGAAGCCAAGGAATTACTTATAGAGTGCACCCATGAGTAAGTTCAAAGGTCTGCGACAAGCCTGCCACTTTGGACCAACCCTGATCGTCTGCGCAATCGCATTTGGCTTTAGTACCTATTACTGGTGGGAAGGCCCGGCCTACGTCATCGCCTTTACTGTTGCAACTGGACAATTAGTCGTCGGCTGGAGCAATGATTTATATGACTACAAAGATGACCTTGCACATAACCGCACCAACAAGCCTCTTGTTTCTGGATTGATAACACCGCAGTACCTACACAAGTGGTTGCGCTTCATGATTCCTTTTTCATTTATTGCAAACCTACTGGGTCCACTTGGAATCAAAGGTGGCCTTGTCTATATGCTCGGTATCGCATGTGGTGTCGCCTATAACTTCTACTTCAAATTCTCTGCGCTTTCTCCATTGCCCTATGCCATTGCATTTGCTGCCTTGCCATCTTCAATTGCAATTTCAAAGGAGATAAACCCACCGCTCTGGATGTGGTTGGGTGGTGCGCTCTTTGGAATGGCTGCGCACTTTATTAACGTTATTAAAGATATGAAACAGGATCAGAAAAGCGGCATTCAAGGTCTGCCGCAGCGCATAGGCACCAGGAATTCGATCATCGCTGCCATTGCGCTCATCGCAGCTGGCATCCTGGTCCTATTGAAGTAATTCACTTCGCACCTATTGATTTCCACCTGCCATAAGCGCACTATTGCCTCACCTACTATTACAGGGGGAGAAAATGAAAGTAAGTAGCATCATTGCGGGTAAGAAAGTTGAAACTATTTCAGCAAGTGCAACTGTTCATGACTTAGTTAATGCCCTCAACACTCACCACGTTGGAGCACTTGTTGTTTCCGGTGATGGCAAGGCTATTGATGGCATAGTCTCTGAACGAGATGTGGTGCGAGCAATGCCTGGCAAATTAGATCAGCTAGTTGGCATGCATGTTCGAGACATCATGACGGCAGATGTTCACACCTGCACAGCAGATTCAACGATCGCAGAATTGATGTCCATGATGACCGAACTACGCATTCGCCACGTGCCAGTTGTAGATGCCGCAGGAGCGTTGCTATCAATTGTCTCTATTGGTGATGTCGTGAAGAACTACGTCAGTGAAATCGATTCTGAGCGTCAAGCCCTTAAAGATTATGTGAGCACTGCCGGATAGGTGATTAACATCTAGACTTCACTTCATGCATGGATCACTTGCCCTTGTTGGTTCTGGTGAGTATTTGCCTGCAATGGCAAGCTTTGAAAAATCCTTAATAGATGATGGAATCAAAAACGGCAAGAGACCTATCTACATTCAAATACCTACAGCTGCCGGTCAAGAAACTCCAGATCGCCTTGAATACTGGAAACAATTAGGAAAGAACCAAGCAGATCGATTAGGTGTTGACTCTATTTTCTTACCAATCTTTACACGCGAAGATGCGAACAACCTTGAATATGCAACACTGATTCATAATTCGGCGCTGATGTATATGTCTGGGGGAGACCCGCACTATTTGGCCGAAACCCTAACGGGCACACCACTGTGGGATGCGATCAAAGAAAACTGGCGCACGGGGTCATCCCTTGCTGGCTGCAGCGCAGGTGCGATGGTTTTGAGTTCTCACATTCCAAACTTTCGATTACTGAAAAAAGCACCATCCCCAGGCTTAAACCTGCTGCCAGAGCTCCGAGTGATCCCACATTTTAATAAGTTTTTTAGGTGGATTCCAGAAAGTGCAGCCAAGGTATTACTTCACGTTCCTGATGACTCAATACTCATTGGTGTTGATGAATTAACCGCCATTGTTAAGCGCAGCGGGGATGAGCACTGGGTCGTAGTGGGTGAGGCCAAGGTGCATGTCTTAAAGGGTATGCCCGATCAGCAATTAACAGATGGTCAACAGATTTATTTTTCTATAAAATGAGTAACGCAACTCTAATCTTTGATGGGGAATGTGAATTTTGTCAGCAATCTCTGATTTGGCTTCAGCAAAAGGTAGTTGTGGATGCTATTCCATTTCAAGGCGCAGATTTACAACCCTTTAATCTAACCCGCGAGCAATGCGCCAAGCAGCTCTATGTCATTACAGGTTCTAATACCTATGCAGGAGCCGATGCCATCAGATACCTACTTCAGCTGCGCGGGAATAAAACTGCAGCACTTCTCCTAGGGGCGAGTGGAAATCTGGGTCGTACGGGCTATCGCTGGGTCGCATCCCACAGAAATACCTGGCCTATCAAAATAGCCACGAGAGTTCTGCAGTACTTAAATAAATAGTAAAAAAGGGTTTTACCTTTACCCTGTACTTATGAGCAAATCAATCAATACATCCACGATCCGCCGCTATAACTTAATTGCTGGCATCTTCCACTTTGCCCAGATGGCAGCGGTCTTGGCACTTGCCAATGACTTCTCTTTACCAATCGTCGCCCGCTATTTGTCAGATGCACCAGGCTTGGACTCCTTTGCAGAACCAATCACCTTATTTGACACCCCAGTTGGCCTAACCGTTGCACTCTTCCTCGGCCTATCAGCCTTCTTCCACTTTCTAGTTGCTTCACCACAGTTTTTTGACCGCTATAGCACTGGGTTAACTCAGAACAGAAACTACTTCCGTTGGGTCGAATACTCGATTAGCTCTTCAGTAATGATTGTTTTGATTTCACAAATAGTTGGAGTCTCAGACATAGTGGCAATCATCGCCATCTTTGGCGTTAACGCATCCATGATCTTGTTTGGTTGGCTGCAAGAGAAGTATGAAACTCCAGGAAATGGCGGCTGGCTTCCATTTATCTTTGGCTGCATTGCAGGCATCGTGCCTTGGGTTGGACTTGTCTTCTATGTCCTGTCAATAGGTGGCATTGCCGACACAACTGCGCCAGCATTTGTTCTGGGCATCGTTATCTCACTCTTTGTTCTCTTTAACACCTTTGCGATCGTGCAGTACCTGCAATACAAGCAGGTTGGTAAGTGGTCTGATTACCTGAGAGGTGAAAAGACATACATAACGCTGTCACTCGTTGCTAAATCAGCACTTGCTTGGCAGATATTTGCTTCAACCTTGATTTCGTGAAGACCTTCTTGCTAATTTTTGCCGCTCTTGAAACCCTGGCGGTCATTGGCTTAGTTGTCTATAACATCAAGAAGAATCGGTAGCCAATGTCCTTTGTCATGTACTCAACAACCTGGTGCGGTTACTGCAAGCGCCTAAAATCTCAATTGGCAGATCTGGGAGTCACCTTTGAAGAGATCAACATTGAAGAGGTCCCAGGGACTGCAGAGATAGTTGAAAAGGTAAATGACGGCAATCGCACAGTACCCACATTGGTCTTTAGTGATGGAGTCGCGATGACTAACCCATCTGCCAAGCAGGTAACAGAAAAATTGGCACAGCTACAAGGCTAGGTTTTATTGCTGCTGCTTACCTGAAGCTTGCCTTTCTAGATTGCGTAACTTTTCTCTCAAATGATTGATTTCTTCCTCAGTCACATTGCCATCAGCTGTTATCTCATCTACTTCATGGACAATCTCATCTAGCTGCTTCATCTTATTCATGCGCTCACGATTTTCACTTCGTGCTTCATCCATAGCATTTAGCACAATTCCAATTAACACATTGAGCACGGTGAAAACGATAATAAAGATGTATGAAAGGTAGAAAGGCAGCGCCCAGGGGCTAACCAGTACCGCTTCCTCTAGATATATGGGGAAGTTTTCAAGGGTTAACAGAATAAATAATGTTGTCAGCGCAATGGAAATATCACCCCAATGAAGAGGCAATTTTTCCCCAAACATATACACACCAGCCATGCCATAGATAAATAATGCAAGGAAGATCAGCACACCCATGCTCAATAAGGGTGGAATGGATCTGATGATTGAAACTGTAAGGACGCGCACCTCTGGGAGAAATCTAAAGATGCGAATGAGTCGAAGCAGGCGAAGTAATCGGAGAATAACAATTTGTCCCGCAAAAATAGGGGAGAGTGCGACGATAAGGAAGTCAAAAATATTCCAACTTCTACGGAAAAATTCCCATGGCTTGGTTCCGTAAGAAATCAATCTGAGTATTAGCTCTCCTGTGTAAACATAGAGCGCGTATTTATCTAAGGTTTCAAATGTCATTTGTGCATTCGGGGATAGTCCAGGCATTGTCAGTAAGCCGAGTGAGATTGCATTTAAGAGGATGACAAAGGCAATAGTTATTTCAAAGGGTGAGCTATAAACGATCTTTGAGAGCCAAAAAATCCGATGATCTGGGATCTCTAGAATCTCTCCATACGCCTTAACTTTTCGCATCGCTCTCCATGACCAATCATCGAATTGAATAGCAATAAGTGTCTAGGATTTTTGCTGGTTGTAAAGAAAATCTATGGTCACAATTGAGGATCTTTTAAGCAGGATGCACATGGCCAAGGTCAGGCAATTGGGCCACGTAGGGTGGGTGGCACCCCCCCAAAATCTTCATCAGCTCCTGACCGGTCATTTGATCCCCCTATAAAAGGCATTAAGCCAAAAAGCCAGGCGTCGCTTCTGCCAATAAGGCAGGTCGGGTTAGTACCCTTTCCTTTGTTCCATCTGTTGCTGCATCAATCGAATCAAGGAGAGTGTGATGAATTCAAAGATTAAGGCCGGGGCACTAGTCCTAGCAATTGTCTTGCCCGTAGTTCTTTCAGGATGCAGTTCAGAATCAAGCAAAGTTTCAAAGGCTTGTGCTTTAGTGGAGAAAGGTTCTGAGGGCCTAAAGGCCGATAACCCTTTATACACCGATGATTACCAAGAAGCCGCTGACATTCTCAAGGATCTTGCCGTAAAGGATCCAAAGTATTCAGACCCTTATAGAGCTGCTCTGTTGTGGGCAGATGGGGGCAATGTGAATATCAGCGACCTTAAACTTCTCATCACTTTGGAAGAATTGTGCTCACCAGATGAAGAGGAAAGCGAGTAGAGCACGATATTTCGCGCCTAAATCTCGAATCTGCCTTAGGGTGGGTTTAGACTTTCCCCATAAGTGCCAGCAAGAGTTCACACCGTGATTTGAGTAATCATGGTCAACCATCAGATGAAAGGTATTGATTAAATTGAACGAAAACACAGATGATAGTTTTGCAGGAGATTCAAACAGCGAAACCCCTACCCCTTCTCAGCCAGGTTCACAGGTTGCTGTTTCAAAAGACCTTCTTATGAAAGTTGGAGCAGGAGCTGCAGCACTTGTAGTTGTTCTCGGACTTGTGTTTTTTGTGGTTGGCAATCAAAGTGACTCTCGACTCAGTGATGCAGTTGCATCGTGCGGTCTTGCAGGAGCAAGTGGAATTACATTTGCTGAAGATGGACAGTCATTAGTATTTGATGGCAAGGGTGAAGAGGACTACACTGGTGGAGACTTCTCTGATGTGGAATGTCTTCTAACTGGTGTTGAAGCACCATCAACAGTCTGGGCTCAGATGTTGCAGACATCATCTGCAGATGGCCAGCAAGAGTTTGAATTTGATGGAATCAGTGTTTCATGGGGCTATCACCCAAATTCAGGACTTGATACTACCTTTGTGATTCTGGATTAATTTTGTCCAATCTGGAACCCAATGGTGAGTTGGCCTTTAGTAAAAGGTCTCTCATTATTGTTCTTGTCGTTGTTCTTTCTTTGTTAGTTGTTGGAGTGGGTGGATACACAATTCACTCCAACAATGTCAAGGCAGAAAAGGAAGCGATCAGAGCAGAGTTAGCTTTGAAGGCTTATCAGGAAGAGCAAGAGGCAGAGCGAATTCGAAATGACGTAACGTGGGTTCCAGATGGTTATTACCCATGGCCTGATGACAAATCAATTGCCTATAAGTGGGTCGACGCAGGAAATGATTGTTACAGCTGCAGATATTGGACGATGGAAGTTGTTTCGAAGTATGGATGCTCTGACGGTGTTTATGGCGAAATGAATATTGAGAAAAATGGCGTTGTTGTCGGATATACCAACGCCACCATCAATTATCTGAGCCCTTTCCAAGCCGGAAGGTTGTCCTTCGAGACTTATATTGAGGGCAGCATCACGGCAGATCCGACGGAGCTCAAATGTAGGTAAGGGCAGTCCAATAAATTTAGAAAATCTCGCCAAGTTACTTTCTAGAACTTGGCGAGATTTTTTACTTTCTGTTTTTATCTGTTGCAAAAACCCCCAATGCCATTGCAATCCAGTGCGAATAGTTGAAGATCTCTAGAGATTTCTAAGCGTAAACATGACCATTCAGTACGCCTGAGACTTAATTAGCACCGATAAGGCTGGGTGTGTTGCAGATGTAAGCCACTTACGGTTCTACCATTATTTCAACCTATACAAAGGAGACCCTGATGGGTAATGCAATATCCGTATGTTTCAAGAAGTATGCAACATTTGAAGGCAGAGCCAGTAGAAGTGAATTTTGGTACTTCTACCTCTTTTATGTAATTGTTTATCTCTTAGGAATGGTTGTTGAAGGCGCCGCGGGAATAGCAAACTTGAGCTATCTATTTATTATTCCACTTTGGCTGCCACAGCTTGCCGTATCTGTTCGCCGAATGCACGATACTGACCGTTCAGGATGGTTCATCCTCGTGCCTATCTATAATCTAATCCTTCTTTGCACAGCAAGTAATCCTGGCTCAAACAAGCACGGAGATCTCTAAAAATAGAAATAGCCAACACCGTTCCTGCAACTTTATGGGCCGGTGTTGGCTTTTTCTATATATAAAATAAATAAAGGTAATTTTAATTCGCTTACTACAGCAGTTTTAACCCAGTCACCTTCAATGTGAGATACGAAATCCTTTACTTAAGAGGACGCCCTGCTGAATCGTTTGAACTACGTGTGGCAATGAGAATGATGTCAATTAACCACCAAACTCCACATCCGCCGCCAGTGAGCAGCTTTCCTATTCCCATTCCTACTTGTCCCATGTAAAAGCGGTCGATGCCTAGGTAGCCTAGGAAGATCGAGAACAGGAGAGCAATTATGTATTCTTTATCGGAAAACACGCCAGGGATCTGAGAAGCGGCAAAAGTGCGATTTGTTTCTGTATCAGTAACTTGTGTATCTGGTTGAATCACTTTCGTTTTAGCCCACGCTGACAATGTAAAAGTATCTACGGGTGAATCAGGTTGACCAGGAACCTGGACTAACCATTGCTGCTTATTACTTCCAGTAGTCACGTGAACACCTCTCTAGTTGGTAACTACAAGATACCAGAGTTAAATCTAGCTACTGCTGCTATCCAGGCAAGGGCATAGACAAGGGACAAGCTCATTGCCTGCAGCGTTAAAGATTGAGATCGAAACAAAGCAGAAGCTTTGCCAGCAAATTTAATTAACGGGGTGATCCGAAAAGCCCAGACAATAACAACGAAGCAAGCGAGGAAAGCAATTGGATTAAGCAGCCAAGCCTGTTCAAATTGTCCAGTACAGATTGAACTCATGGCGCGTATTCCTCCACAGCCAGGGCAGGGATATCCGGTTAACAATCGCCATGGGCAAAGAACTGGACCTTCTTCAAATCCACTTGTGCGAATAGAGGCTTCTCGAGTGAGTAGCCATGCAATAGCAACAAGAGCTACTCGGCCTGCTCTTGTTGCAATCACTTTGCTCACAAAACTGCTATTCATTAATTCCTATTCAAAGCTTTGAAAAAAGGGATTGAAACATCGTGCCAATACCTAGTGTTTCATCAAAGGGTATCGAAATATTAAGGCTAGCCAAAAAGACACCCACTAATTACACATGCCACCATTGACATACATCTTTAGGTGTTAGAAAATTGAAAGTAGGGACAATACCGATCGTCCGAGAATCACAATGAAAAAGGGGAGTAGCCAATTGGAGAGCCAATCAGATACAAAGAAGTGTCCTTTTTGCGCTGAGGATATAAAGGCAGAGGCGATCGCCTGTAAACATTGCGGCCGTGACATTCAAAAAAGCTCAACACCTCTAGCCCCAACGCTCTCTGTAGGATCCCAATCAACATCCCCACAAAACCCTGCAATCGGCCTTTCTCTTGCTGCCCTCATTCTTGGAATAATTTCAGCGATGATTGGAATATACGACCTTGCTTTAGTCAGTGATGGCACCTATGACTACATTCTTGAATCCGAAATTGGCCTGCTAGCAATCCTGAGCTTCACTAGCCTTGGCCTTGCGATTGCAGCCAAGGTTAAGCAACAACGCATATCTGCCGGTGCTCTCACCGCGGCAATTATTGCTGTTGTGGTCTTTCTTGCGTGTACTACCTACTCAATTCCTACGTACTAAAAGACATAGCGCAGCGCTGATAATTGGTAGATAACTAAGGCTTTGCCTCGCAGGCAATCCCATCCCTATCTCGATCAAGTTTATGAACATCTGTTCCGATGACTCGAATGCGAGAGAGGCCTAAGTTATATATGTCTGGACAATCTAAGTCGTAGGCAGAATTTGGAATACAAGGATCATAATTTGGATCGCACTGTGCAGATGCCGTGGAAGTTGCACTTGGGCCAGCAACTGGCGCATTTGATTTCCCAGTCGACACCCCGCGTGAAGGATCCAATTTAGTTCCTGGACACTTACCCCAGAGTCCAACCTTATTGGCCTTGGCTTTTTCAGCCGCCTTCAACAACTGTGTTGAGTATTTTCCCTTTTCTCCATTATAAAAATAGGGAGCAGCAGCACCGAGTTCAACCATCCTTAAATTCACATTTGTCTTACCAACAAAGACATATCGCAACAGTCTCTTGTACTTATCCATGTTTCCAGAGACAGGCTCAGATTCCAGACGAATCTCTTTCCCAAAGATGAGCTTTGTGAGAATTGCAGTCGATTCACTGGCAAAGCACTCTGATGACATCGGCTCTGGAGTATCGATCTGTAACAGTCTTACATCTTGACCCGTATTGATTCGTAAAGTGTCACCGTCAGTAATCTTTAGAATACTTTCGGCATGGGCACTTGAAAACAATAGGTTTGCCCCAAGAACACAGGCGATAAGAAAGACGAAGCGTTTCATTTCAAGTTCTCACTAGCCACTTTCACATAGGTTGCTTTCGGGAGAGGGTAATACAGGCAACACCCACAAGTGAATGACCCGCCCAGGCTCAAAGGACTTATGCGACTGGTCAGGAGGGAGGCTTCAGAGCAAATAGCTCAAAATCAAGTCTGAAGGTCCTCAACAGTGTTTCCCAATTGCTTGCCACGCGTTAATCCCTTTATTCCTGCCACATCAATAGGCTCCTATGACCAGACAAGGTCTTGTCCAAATGAGCGTGGGATGCTAATTTTCACAGGTAATTCTTAGAGGAAGATGAGGGGGTAGAGAGTTTGAGTGCCAGCGCTTTCTCCTCTGATGATGGCTTCTATGGAAGCGATGCACCTCCGAAGCAACCTCCAAAGATTCTATTTGTAGTTGGTTTGCTCTCTGTTTTATTGGGAACACTCATTGGTGCTTACGGAATTGTTTCCGCTGAAACTGCCTCTAATTCACAGCAACATTTAGTGGGCTCGGCCGGATACTTGCTGACGGCGCTTTTTCCCATCATTGTTTTGCAGCTCATTCTAATGAGGCATACAAGCGCACTTGCGCTTAATCAAGAGGAACCTTACGACAGCTACGCCGGTGAGCAGATGCAGAGCAAGTTCCGAAAAGTAGTATTAGCAGGATTAATTTCTGCAGCCCTATCTATCTGGGTCTTTTTCCTTCCAATTGCTGAACGGTTTGCCGCATGAAGAATGTGAGGCGATTTTTCTCCGCAATACTTGCAGGATCTTTAATTGCCCTAACCACCACTGTTGGTATCGCGCCGGCGCAAGCGGCAATTGACGTGAGTTATCTGCAGACATGTTTGAAAGAAGAAGGCTCGTCCTTAGACGTGCTTGTGCTTATGGACTCATCAAGATCCTTGCGAGATGCAAAGCCAGATGAGGCCGCGGGCCGCGAATTTGATAAAGGCTCCGATCCAGAACGTAAACGTGGAAAGATTTTGAAAAGTTCCCTGAAGATTTTGCGCTCATTGGCAGAAGAATCAGGGAGATCATTTAACATCAGCCTTCGAAATTTTGGTAAGAACTCTGATCCCACTGAGTTAGGGAAATTAAAGGAGCGTTGGGTTGATTGGACCGATGAGACCTCAGATGGTGAGTTATCAGAATTTGTGGAAAAAGCCGTGTATGACGATAGCCCAGGAACACAGTGGACTAATGGTTTGATTTCTGCGCAAGATCAGTTTAAGAAGAAAATTGGTCAAGCCAAATTAGCAGGAACTAGCAGTTGCTCAATTATGTTTTGGATTACAGATGGGGCACCAACAGATCCAACTGCGCCAATATGTGCGGCAAGTGGCAATGCCTCAATCAATTGGTTCCGAGAAAACAACATTCTTATTCTTGGGGGATTACTAAAGCCACAAGAGCCAACTGAAGCGGCCATAGCTGCACAATTTGGTCCGCTTGTACGGGGAGAAAATTGTGGTGAAAATAGAGATGGCTGGACACGTGGCGAGGTAATTGAGGCCAACGAAATAGGTGACTTGGCATGGGGATTTGTAGGCTTGATTGCAAGTATTAAGAATTTAATTAATCTGAACGGTGATGGCTCAAGTTTCAATGTTGATCCCAGCACTTCGCACATTGAGATTTACACACGAAAGTCATCCGGTAACTGGGAGATAAAGAAGCCCGACGGAACTGTGTTTTGCTCTGATTCAAATCGTGGCACAAGATGCAAAGTTCAAGATGATCCTGATGTTGGAATTATTACGATCACAATCTTCCCTGACAAGCCAATCGATGCTGCTGGAGCTTGGAGCATATCTCCAGCAGTTAACTCTGATGATTTTCTTGTTTATGGTGGCTTGAGCACCAGTAGTGGTGATACCTCAAATACAAAACCAAATCTTGTCATCTCACAATACTCACCCGAAGCCGAAGAGGGTAAAGAGGCAAGTTTCTTGGCTAGTTTAGTAAATCCAGATGGCTCCGCCTTTTCCTTGAATGGCTATAAATCAGTTTCAATTTGTGCGAAAGTTGCGAGCTCGCCAATAGATTCCTGCGCGGATGGAAAGAGTTCGGCGACTCTCACTGTCATACCGAGTACAACCGATAAGAGTGTTTCTTTCGAAGCCGTATTGGTTTCTGAAAAAGATCCTTCGCGCAATTACCGAATCCCTGCAACTGTAAAAATCAATGTAATTCCTAGTGGATTTTTCCCAAGTTTAGTGTGTGAAAAGGACCCATGTGTTCTTAAAAATTTAGCAAACAAGAATTCAAAAGCTACCTCCAATTTGATAGTTAAAGCACCAACCTCTGGCGGGCAAGGGGGAACGGTCAGACTATTGGGATACTCGATTCTTGCTGACGACATAGAAGATCGCGGCGACGGGCACTTCAAATTTGTCATACAAAAAGAGAATGGCGACATCATTGAGTGGGACGATGAAGGCCAGGCACTTAGCCCAGGCGATGAACTAATTTTGACAGTGTCCACCGATCAAGGTGGAACTAGTGAAATTCAAGGCGTAATTAAATACAAGGTATCTGCAAACGGTCAAGAGATCGTTCGTCAGTTAGATTTCAAATTTAATGTGGGTGCTGCAATTAATGGTCCAGTGCTTATAGGACTGATGCTTCTGGCCTACCTATTCACAATTGGTCTTCCATACGCCTACTTATTATGGTCCGCGCGTAGACGTGCGGTCCTCGCGGTCGCAGATGACGAGTTCGCATATTTAGAGGAGCCTGTGACGATCTCACAAAATGGCAAAGTTGTATCAAGGGCAAGCAAAGTTGAGAACGCACTTGCAAACGCCTTAGAACCATCCCATGAGGGGCTCAAATTTGAAGTGATAGAAAAGGGAGCACGCTCAATATCTATCGGCAATGTGCACATTGAAGTGATTCCGCCGAAGTGGAACCCATTTGTTGAGCCGGCAACCCACATTTATATTAAAGACAATCACGTTTTGAGCACATTTGGCGGGGCAGAATTTCTTCAGGATCGGGCATTCTTTAGTAGAGCGCTAACTGGGGAAGCCGTCATTTTCTTCTCATCAGAAGAAAATCTTGCGCCGCGCACAGCCCAAGAGGTTGAATCCCTTGAACCTGCTTCAAAGTCAGAGCTCTTTGCCTCCACATCCACCAAACCGCAGAGCGAAGAACTTTTGGTTAAAATCGGCGAAATTTTCGCAACCGCACTTTATCTCGTTCCCCGCTATGAAAATCGGAGAAAATCCCTAAGTGACGTTAATTCGAAACTGAAGACAACTATAGAGGGTGCCAATTTGGGCGTACACATCGCCGAACTCCGACAAAGCGCCCTGGACACAGAACTTTTGAGGCTAGAGGAACTGAAGAAAGCTGCACTGGAACAATCTGCAAAAAAGATCAATAAAAAAGAGCCTAAGGTCAAGAAGAGCGATGAGAAGGTGTCCGATGAGACTGAGCCGACATCTAATCCACTACGTATTTTTGAAGAAGAAATAAAAAGTAATAAGAAGAATCTGTTTTCAGATGAGACTGAAACCCCAGATTCAGATTCTGGAAAAAAACTATGGTAACGACAACTAAGAAAGAGGGAATGCCATGCTAACACCACTACTCATAATCGGATTAGGTGGATCGGGCGGAAAAACTATTCGATCGATGAAGCAGGCGCTAACCCGCAAGCTTGAGTCTGTGCGCTATGAGGACGGGCTTCCGGCAGCATGGCAGTTCTTGCAGATTGATACAACGGTTGATGGAGTTAGTTTTCCGGCACCGATGTTGCCCGCAGACGAAGTTCACGTTGTAGTACCTAGCGGAGAAGGATTTGCAAGGGTCCTAGCTAGCATTACTAGTAAAGGTACCAATTCTGATCAGCACGAAATGCTCACGGGGTGGGGAATTGCTACCTCCTCTGTGACAATTAGTGCTGGTGCCGGACAGACGCGTGCAATAGGTCGCCAAGTTGGTGTGGCAAATTCAGCCAAGACCCTACAGGCGATTCAAGGTGCAATTTCTAAAATGAAATCCCCAACAGCGCTGGCAGAGTTAGCGAGCGTTGCAAGAGCATTGGGTGCGAGCACTCCAGGTTCTAAGCCTCAAGCCTTCATTATTTCATCGATTGCAGGCGGCTCTGGCGCAGGCATGTTTATAGATGTAGCGGAGCTTCTTAAGCGCGCTACGCCAGATGATTGGGCACAAGAGGCTATTTCTTTCCTCTATACGGCAGAAGTGTTTAATAGTTTAGGCGCAGCGGGAGCCAACGTTTCAAAGAATTCACTTGGTGCTATGAACGAGCTCATAGGAAGTAAGTGGATTGCAATTTCCGAGCGCAGTGAACTTCTGTACTCAAAACTGGGACTAGTCGCAGGCAATAATTCAGGTAAAAATGAATATGGCTGTAAAGGAAATATTCTCATTGGCGCTCGCAATAGTGCTGGTACTGATATTCGTAACGGCGTTGACGGAGCTGGAATGGATGAAGTATTTCTAACAATCGGTGAAATGCTTGCTGGCGCATTTTCCAATGACGAAATTTCAGAGTGGTTAGTAAAGATAGCATTTGTGAACATTATTCAAAATGAGTCAGCTCTCGATATTTCGGGGCTCGCTCCAGAGGATGCGGACAATCCAACTTTAGCGGCGGCTGGAATTGGATTTGGCAGAATGACATTGGGTGCTGATCGAATTGTTGATTATGTTGCCGATGCCCTTACCAAACGCCAGGTTGAAAAATTACTCTGGCCAGAATTAACTCCCGCACTTCTTAAGGGTGGGGTATCCGTTAGAGAATTAATTCAAGAGAAAGCTGACGAAATTTGGCCTAACTTCCTTCTCGATTCAGGTTTAGATGAAAGAGGATCTCAGAACCAAATCGTTGATGCGCTACTTCCCGAGCAGGCACAAGAGCGAATAAAGCAATATGTAAACGGAATAATCAAAAAGAACGTCTCTACTACCGCGAAACCAGTCGCTACCTTCTCTAGAGCAATTTGGTCTGATTGGGAGACTGAATCCAGTGAATTCCTAATTACTGTCAAAAACGAAATGAGTAGCAAAGCCCAGAAATGGGTGCCAAGTATTCAAGAGAAGTTGAGAGATCAAATCTCGAATGAATTAATGCTGAATGGCTACGCAGTCCTCACAAACCTGACAGAACGCCTGGAAGTGGAGCTACGTGAACATGCAATGCCTGAATTGCTCAGGGATCATAATGAATTTTCAAATGCCGTTAGTGGATTCGATCAGCAGGTCTTCAATAAGCGAGTAAGTGAAATCGCAGATGGACTTACCGGGGTGAGTACTCAAAATGGACCTTTCTTCGAAAAATTGAGTCAGTCTTTAACTCGTGTACTCGAATTTCAAGTCAACTCACACGTAAACGCTTTAGCAGCATCTCTTGTTCAGGATTTGTTGAGTTTCTTCATTACGCCTCTCAAGGAGCAACTCAAAGATTCGAGATTTACTCTTCAGAAGATTCAAAAAGCAGACTTATTGCCTAATGGGTCCAAAAATCCGTATTTGAATTATCCCGATTGGGGATCTGGCGTAGTTCACAATAGATATAAGGCTAGAACGATTGAGAGAATACTCATCGATTCAGCAGGTTATGAATCAACATATGATTTTTACGCAAGTAAAGATTCACAAGGTGCACCAGCCTTCCAGCAATCTGTCAGCTCCGCACTGCTTGGCAAAAAGATGAATCCAATGCCCGGTGACGTCAACCCTCAAACTTTAATCACTGTGACTAGTCCATGGATCACAAGCGTCAGAGACGCACAAGGAACAATGGGAGCGGCAGTTAGTAAGTCTGAATGGAATTTCCATACAGATATTGCCGAACTTTCAGAAAGAAACCGACGTTGGTTGAAGCATGAAGACAGCACCTTCGGAAAATTTACAAATATGTCAATTCGTGAGTTTGTTGGGGCTGCAGGTGAAGGTCCCGAAATTAGAGACCAGCGTGAGAGTAAATTTGTTAAGGAGTATCAAGCTATGTTGGCTCTTGCTCAACCGCTCATACTTCTCAATCCAAATGCATTGACGCATATTCTTGCGGCGGATGATGGACAAAAAGTAGACAACAATATGATTAGGTCAAACAGAATTCCATTTGCCCTCAATTCGAACGTTGGGCAAGCATGCTCGAGTGTTTTGCAGAAGAGTGGATTTAATCCAGCCGATCCTAGTTTCGATCAGGATTGGTTTGACGCTGGAAGTAATGACTCAAGTTTGTTCGCTGCATCGACTACTCAGGCGTCACTCCCTGCATGGGCGTTCGCTTCCTTAACAGAGCCAATTCTGGAACAAGTTGCTCAATCAAAGAATGATCCAAAGACATGGATTCAATTCTGGAAGGGTCGCCGCACTCGACCTTTGATTGAATCGATACCTTTTGAAACGGAAATGCGTCGATCAATGATTACGGGTTGGTTTGTTGCGACTCTCTTTGGCATGCGCAAAATCGAGACTGTGCCTGCAGGCCGTACTGTAAAGATTTGGAATCCAACCTTGCAAAATCCTGGGTGGAGCACTTTCCCTAGCCCTTTATTGAACACTCACCTTGAGGATAACAAGCGTACGACATGGGTATTGCCGCAACTATTGGTCTCTGCTGGTATAGCTCTTGCAGAGTTTGGAAAGTCGGGAAATCCTGAGTCTATCAACGGCTACAAGTTGTTGAAATATCTAGGACGTGAAGTAACAACTTCCATGAAGAATCGCGATAAGTGGGATGGAAACGGAAAAGGCGACATGCTCCCAACGGGGATGCCTGGCCAATCTACCTACCTGAAAGATTGGGTTGAAGAAGGCACATTGCCTGGATCTGATCTCAAACTTTTGAAGTTGCTGCAAGCCAGCATTTCTTCACACCCAGATAGAGGTTCTGCCTTGATTGCAACACTTGAGCAACTAAGGTCTGAGTACATCGGAATTTGGGAAGAGTACTCGACGGCCGCATGGCACAAGTTGCCCGAAACATGGGAGATTAAAGATGACATCGATCAAGCCCTTGATGATCTTTTGAATTACGTTCAGGATCTCCACATTACTTCCTCGACAACGAGTGATGAATAGTTTATATGGCTAAGAAAATATGGGAGAGCGAGGCAGTATCGATAATTGTGCTGCCTAGCGGTGATCAGGGACGTGAAATTCTTGACTTAGCTCAAGATTGGTCACGCTCTTGGTTGCTAACTCCAGCACTTTGGATGCTAGCCGAAGAGATACCAGAGTTTGATCCACACAAGGACATCGAACTTCAGGTCCCACCGAAACTGACTGCATATTTATTGGGACGGGACTCTGAACAAAATTCAGTCAAAGAAGAAGTAGATGTATTTTGGACTCTCGGATCGCAACCATTTAAGACCATTCGATTCATAGCAGTTAGAACTGAGCAAGATTCCGCACTGATGCAGAAGACCTCTATCGGTGCTGAGAGGGCGGCACAGTTCATTCAAAGAGCAGTTCCAGAACCGCGTGATAAATCTAGAACTGAGTTAACCGGAGCGCTGTTTAGTAAATTTAATCTTGTAATTGCACCCACTAATGAACGTGGGCTACTTGAAGGTGTGCTTAGCGATTTTTGGGATGCAAACCTAATCGCCGCAGCAGAGGATAGATCTACTCCTCTCTCGACAGACTCATTCGTAAAAGTGGGTGAGCGATTCACTGGTTTCGCACTAGCTCACATCGCCACGACGGCAGGTCTATGGGCAGGACTGCCAATAAGTTCTGCTGAAATAAATAGCGAAAAAGCCCAGTTAAATCTAGCTCGCTTACAGCGCGTATTTGTTCGTGGTGTGACGAGTGATGCATTGTCAGCTGATGTTGCTCACTGGGCATTACAGAAGTTGAATTATTCAGATACTAATTTTGAAATTAGTGCAGTTGAAGGTCAAAACGTTGCCACGATTGCAGCTGAACGCCAAGAACAATTCATGAATGATCTTGTTGAATACATTATGAGCGGCCCAACGCCCGATGGTGATAATTTCTTATACGAGCCGTTTCAAGAATCACCATTTACTACCGCGAAGGCACGTTGGTTCGTTCGATTCTTAGAGCGTATTGGCGATATGGGGTCGGGTCTTGCTGGGTTGCCTCGCTGGGCAGCAGCATCTGCTGAATATCGGATTGATCTTGCTATGGATGATGAAGCTGATGAACAAATCTTGTACAAAGGTGTCCCTGAGCGTTTAGCGCCGCGGGTCAAGCTTCCTCCAATTGATGTATTAATAGCTTCGCTGAAACCGCGCTTGCCAATGCCAACTCCTGACTTGTGGAAACACATGCGAGAATCGATTTCTTCTGCCATTGATGCTCCATCAAGCAACCACCCAGAAGTTTTGACCGATATGAAGGATGGGAAAAGATTAGTTTTTGCAACAGTTGATCAAGTGCTCCCAAACCCAGATGCGTTGTGGAGTGGCGAAAAGTTCGAGTCTGGCACAGAAGTGGAACTAAGAAGTGTTGGTTGGTTGGATGCAGAAGCTGCTTATCAAACCAGTACGAATATCTACAAGAGAATTGATGAGTTGGCCCCAGGAATAGTGGATGCTCGAAGTCAACTATCCGAAACTCAAAAACTTGTTAATGAAGCCAATATTGAGCTTGGAGTCGTGATTGAGGATCTTGATCTAATCCAGAAGGAATTGACCTCTGACGAGCAAGATGCCAAGAAGATCAAAAACAATCACACTCATAAACTTCCTCGCGCAGTTACAGATACTGCCAAACGCAAGTCTGAAGGCGGAGTTTCAGGAAAGAAATCAAAGCCAACTCATGGTTCTGAGCTCACTGAATTCCTGAACGAAGATGGATCAGCGAAAAAGGTTGGTTTCTGGAAGCGCATTTTCCGCCGTAAAGGTGGGTCCAAAAAATGAGTTTTTGGAAGAAGCTATTTGGGAAAAGCGAACAAGCTGTTGTTGAAGAGTATTTAGTTGCAGAGGCTGAGTTAGAAGAGGATCAACTCGACTCTGATTCTTCAAGTGGTTTGGACAATGAACTGGAAGAAACGACAGAGAATGCCGTAGTTGAATCCTCGGCCACGGATGAAGTCGCATCTGATGCATCAGTTGAAGAAAGCAAGGAGCTTTCCGAGCCTGAAGCAGAAAGTGCAGTGCAAGGCACTCAGGATTCAGAGCAATCTGAAGTTGATGCAGATGCGATTGCTGATGAGCAAGAAGCAGCTGATGCTTTGGATCAGGAAGCTAAAGCGAAAAGTGATGCAGAGGCTGCCGAAGAGCAACTGCGTCAAGAACTCGAGGATGCTGAAACAGCTGCGTTGAATGCCCAGCTAGAAATTGAAAAAGAAGAGTTTCTAGAAGATCTATCAATACTAGATGGAAGAATCCTTCCTCAGCTTAAGGTCCCAGACTGGCGCGAGGAACTTGAATTTGTAAAGGAAAGATATGAGCCTTGCGATTTATCGGATCATATTGTGAAAGTTTCGAAGCGCAGATTAACAGCCCGACAAATTGATCATGAATTGGCAGAGAGTCGTCGAAGTGCGTATCTGCGATACTTTGAACGAGCATCTCGCCGATTTAAGGACAAAATCGATGAAGATGCACTTCTCAATAAAGCCCTTGCTGACCTAACTCTGTGGAAAAATGAGCAAGGCAAGTCTGTTGCCTGGAAACTTGCTGACCGAGTCAATGAAGAGGTAGTAAAGGCCAAGCAAGCAGAACAAGAGGCAACTTCATTTGTTGAAAATAACATCGAGTTTGTAAACCCAGCAGCCGTCAAGGTCTATCGCGAATTTGCTCGTCGTGCCTGGTTGATTCCGATTGTTACTTTATACATCACTTCAGTTGTTGGGTTAACCTACAACCGTTTTGAGTGGATCTTGAAGTTTCTCCCATTCTTCAATCTAGGCCTATCTAAGACCATGATTATGATTTCTGGTGTTGCTGCAGGATTCTGGATATCAAATCTCTGGAAGTATTCAAAGAATGTGGCAAGAATTCAAAAGAAGTTAGTTCTTTTCAAGGCCAAGCATGAAGAGCAACACTATAAAATCAAGCATTCTGTTAAGCAACACACTCGTTTGGCACAGCAGCAACCACTCGTGGAGCCAATTCTTGGGGTTCTAGCGAAGGCGTATCGTGTACAACTTCAGTCAGATGTCAGCGCAAGAGCGCAAGTTACGACTAATTTTGATCCAGCAGTTTTGCCAGCTTGTGTAACACTGGCGCGCGCTGTCGATACCGATGAGTTTAAAATGAATCGTTTGAGGCGTCGTGCTCTGAACGTACTTATGTCACCTGGTTGGCGAACAAATGGCTTGAACGAAATCGCACGTATTCATGCAGACAGTAGAATGCTTGATTCCAATTCATTATCCTTGAGGAGTTTGGACACTGACTCCGTAGTGAGTGCTTCAAATGCCCAAAGATTGCTCACTGATGCGTTCAGTAATTCCGCAATTCATCATCGCGTAAGTAAGGCTCGATTAGTGAGAGCTATAAAGGACTTACATAAAGAAGTACTCGCAAATTGGGATTCCGATGAGCGTCCTCAGGTTGTTTCAATGCGTGATGATGGATTCGATAAAATCGCATTTCAATCAAGTTGGCTAGTGGATGAAGATGTGAGCGAAGACTGGATTAGATTTCTCACTGAAATTTTGGGGGATGAAACAGCACCTTTCGGCGACTTTAATATTTTGGACAGGAGTTCAGAGCTCAACAACGCTAACTTGATTAGTTCCGTAGCAGTTGTGCCACACTATTTTGCTGAAAGAGAATCCAAAGTTAAAATTGAGAAATCTAAGTCTCAAGATGTAATGCCGATGGATGTCGTTGTGCGCGTTGATGTGAGTCCATGGTCAGATCCTTCTGCCTTTGCAATATTTGCTGATGGAGCGCCAACTGCAACATTTGGTGAGGAAGAATCCGAAACTGTAGAGAGGAGGATGACTAGTGACTAAGAACAAGAAGCCAAAAGCACCAAAAGCGCCCAAGCCATCCAAACCACAAAAGCGTGGAAAAAACTCCAATGCAATAGAGGTGAAGGTCCGCCTGCCAATAACTAAGGTTTCAATTATGTCTTTGGTCCTAGCAGGGTTACTAACCCTTATGGGCTATGCGGGATATCTAGGTGTAAATTCGATTTGGAAATTTACTCACCCTCAGTTTAATGTCTCTTTTGACGCATTGAAGTCCCTTGATTACATCGCTAGAGGAATCTCAATACCGGCAATTCAAGGCCCGTATATCAACAATCCAGATGCACCTAGTGACAGCGCAAAAGCCAATTATTTGAAAGCAATAACTGAGTATGAGGTGGAATTTCGTACTCAATATCCTCAGTCGAAGCTTCTAAATATTTCAGATAATGAACTATTCAATATTGGTAATGCTTTTTGCACGGCAAAGAAAGATGCCATTGCAAAGACTGGTGACTATTCACGAGAAGAGATTGTGAAGGCTTTCCAAGCAAAATATGTCCTTCGTTATCCAGGCATTGAAGGCCTTGGTATTTACTTAGATGCTGTTGGACAAAGAGCCTTTGATCAACTCTGTGGAGGTATTTAAAGTGACTTTCTTTGAAGCGGTAGGAAAGTGTTATAGAAAGTACTTCGTGTTTAAGGGCCGAGCATCACGATCTGAATACTGGTGGTGTTTTGCAGCTGCATTCTTGTTTGCTTGGCCGTTACTTTTGTCTGAAACAGCAGATGGATCCTTGTTCACAATTCTAAGTTTCATATATTTCATACTTACATTGTCAGTCGTCATTCCTTTGCTAGCCGCATGGACCCGAAGAATGCATGATGTAGATAAGTCCGGCTGGTCCTGGCTACTGATCTTTGTCCCTGCTGTTGGATTTCTGGTGTTAATGCGTTGGGCAACTAAAGAAGGCTCACCCGAAGCCAACAAATACGGAGAACCTGACAATCATCCTTTTGTGCAGGCTAAGCCAGTAAGTGAGAAAAAGTAACAGTGGCCGAGTATTGTCCGCTTTGCTTTCAAAAAGTGGAGTTTCTTCATAAGTGCAGTGATTCTCCTTCTTCAGGATCTTTTGATCAGGAGTTCTCGTCACCTGCAAAAAAGTACTCACTGACGTCAATCGTCATGGGCGCTCCACTCATGGGTATTGTTTTAGATCTATTTTTGCCCCTACCAAGTTCTATTATCGCATCAGCAGTTGTTGCTGTCCTTGGCTCCGCGGTCACAAGCTTTCTGTGGGTCGCCTTTAAATATGATGGAAACAAAACTTTCAGGTTCTTTATTCGAAACCTGAAGAACTTCCTCTACACACCAAACATGCTCAAGATCTTTGGCTCAGATGGCAATAAGAAGGCCACATCAACCTGGTTTGGATTCATTGCACTTTCCACAGCGATTCAGATTTTCTTGTTTACTCCGGGTAATGCTTCATTCGTTGAAAACACTGTGAGTAATAAGATTAAGAAAGAATCTGGGGTTAAGTTAGCTGTGGAATGCCCAGGATCGCAGATCTATTTCTATCAAGATCCAATTGAGTGCCGTGTGAAAACTGGAATATTCGGAATTAGTGTGCCTGCACGGGTAACAATTTCACCTGTTGTAGGAACCTTCTCAATCAAGGTTTCACTTCTGTAAATGCAGTTTCTACGTAACATCACTTGGTGGCTAACAGGTCTTTCGACCTTGGTTGTCTTTACGTTAGTTGTGCTTCTTAGCGAAATTCTTGCGGGCCAATTCTGGGAAGTCCCTCGCAGCGCAATCATCTGCGTTTATGCGGGAATCGCACTTGGCTTTCTCAATAAAGTACCGATCCTGAGACTGGGCGAGACTTTGGTGCACGAAATAGGCCATGCGCAAATGGTTGCCTTGACCTTTGGCCGGGTTACATATATCCGAGTTGAGAGAGATACCAGTGGTGTCACAAACCATGGCAGAAATAGGAAGTTTGGGCGTTTAGCGATTGCCCTTGTTTCTCTCTTTGGTCCAATATCTAGCTCAGTTGTTTTCGTTATAACAGCGCGGCTGGTGGCATCTGAACTAACGGCGTATTGGGCAATTGGAGTCGGAATCTTTGTTGCCTTGATTCTTATTACTACTGTACGAAACTTCTGGGGCTGGGTTACAGGATTAGTTCTACTAGGTCTTCTTTACTTTGTTCTTGAAGCCTCTGGCTACATTGCCCCACAGCTCTTGGGCACAACTAATCTAGTTACTACCAACAATCTATTGGTCAATGTAATTCTTGCCGTCACAGCATTTAACGTTGGCTCGGCATTGAAGTACAGTTTTCAATTTAGAGTGCCACGCAATCCCAATTCAGATGAGTATAAATTCTCTAAGGCGCTATTCTTGCCCGGTAGTTTAGGCGGGACGCTGATCATCGTGATCCAGCTTGCCTTGATTTGGATAGGACTGGGCTATCTTTTGGGGTGGTCAAGTATTCTTGAGATTGGGAGAATCATTTAAGTGGCACGCAATGTCTTTGATGAGGACGAGAGTCCTTGGGGCGAGCCTGAATCTAGATCCATGTGGGATCTAGATGAAGACGACAACCTGCAAGAAGAATCCAGATCTCTCAAATTTAACTTCAAGTTAAACCCAAAGATTGCGGCTATTTCAGTTGCAAGCATTCTGGGTATTGCCGTGTTGGGATCTGTGGTTCCAGGATTATTGGGTGGAAGTGATGAACCAAAGCCTGAGCCAACAGCGGTTCAAACCTCAGTTGCACCAGTTTCGGTGGATGTAGACCTTTATTCTAAGCCTGCTTTGGTTCAATCATTCATCGATAACTCTCTTGCATCATCAGTAAGTGTCAATTGTGCCAGCGGTTCAGGTAGTGGATGGGCAATTGATCTCTCAGATGATGCTTCAACGAGTCGCGACGATTTATATCCAACTGAAATTGTTACCAATTACCATGTAATTGAAGGTTGCGAAGATAGTCTCACAATTACTGTGATGGGTGATGAAGTACGTCATGATGCTTATGTCTATAGCTACGACGAAGCAAATGATTTGGCAATTTTGATGACTGATCATTTCATTCCAGCGTTTGCAACTTTGCAGCCAGGCTATGAGGCAAGAGTCGGACATTGGGTAATGGCGGTTGGTAGCCCTGGTGCTGATTTTGTATTTGGGAGCACCCTCAAGGGAAGTGTCACAACAGGAACGGTCACCAATCTAAAAGATGGTTACATAATTACTGACACAACAATAAATCCAGGAAATTCAGGTGGACCATTGCTTAATTCGGCTGGGCAAGTTGTAGGTGTTGTAACAGCCAAAGTTGTGAGTGAGCGAGTTGACGGAGTTGGAATTGTTCAGGACGTCAATATGTTAAAAGTCCAATTAGATGACTACGCCAAAAAACAAAAATTAAAGTAACTTTAAAATTCTCCCCACACATAAGTCGTTGTATAGGTTGTTTTGTAGTGCTTTGACTCGTCATACACAAAATCAGAAATTTCGATCGGATAGAAATCTGCCAAATCAGGCAAAGTTTCATTCAAAAGATTAGTCAACTTATCCACGGCTTTTTTCCTATCGCTATTAATGAATTTGAAGAGTGTGAATTCATCTTTAAAGGCCGTCTCCACAGTCATGTAAAGGAAGAAATTCTCAAACTCAGTTACTCCGTCCTTAACAAGTCCGTTGTAACCCTCACCAAAAGTCAGCTTATTAATGTTGGAAATCGGAATCCAACGTGGTCGGGCGTCTTGGACTAGATCCATTTGAAGAATACCATCCTCACAAAAGTGCCAATGAACATCTCCGGCCTGCTTCATATCGACGCTCAAGTTACGAAGACTATAAACAAATCTTTTTTTGAGAATGTTTGAAGGCAGGTAGTACTCGATGATTCGAGGCACGCTGGCCATTCCGACTACACTTTTGACCCAAGAGTAGTTTGTGTAATCAAAGAGATCCATAGTTTTCCCACTGCCGATGGTGTCTTTGCTCAACGCTGCAGCAATTGTG
>Ga0209400_1000317_pt1 | contig 41792 bp, 44 predicted proteins | sample M_130807_EF_Meta_FD_187313 | JGI IMG/M metagenome (GOLD analysis project Ga0209400, IMG submission 187313) | Freshwater microbial communities from Lake Montjoie, Canada to study carbon cycling - M_130807_EF_MetaG (SPAdes) (version 2) | ecosystem: Environmental > Aquatic > Freshwater > Lake... | reverse complement strand
ACAAAGCCGCGTTTATACAAACGGTTTTTGCTCACAAGTAATCGCTGCCTACAATCCCTTCTGTAAGGAATTTCTGGAAACGGTTTGTAAAAGGCCCTACAGGGGTGGTTATGAGCGGCGATACTTGTGAGCCGCGTTGTACAAACGTTTTTTTCATTGTTCGGCCTACGGCCTCACAAACCATCCTCTGTAAGGAATCTGGAAACGGTTTGTCAGCTGCTTGTAAACGGCCTTACAAGGGGTGGTTATGGTGACAACGACGACGACAGTAAAACACAAATTTTATCTTCTCCTACGTGTGTAACGCCGTTTTCTTTTCCCACGAAGTGTTTTTCTCTTGTATTTGTTTCCACCTGTTTTTATTGGTTCTACCATAAGGATTGCGTTGGTTAATAATTCTACAAATGCATTTTCTGACGGTATAAACCGTAAGTTTGCTTGTTTAATATATTTTATATTTTTTTCTACAGGTGTAAAAAGAAATTCATCATTATTACTAGAAGATTTATAGGTGGGAGATTCATAGGTAAAAGTTCTTTCATAATTTTTTCGCAAGACATCTATTATTGATTTATTTTTTATATCATCAGGAATATTTCCTTTGTTTAAATATTTTTGTCCAGTTACTGTAAAAATATATTTTTGATTAGGTACAAGTTCTTCTTGATTTCGTATGTATGTATGTATGTATGATTTGGGTGTTTTGGGTGTTTTAGGCATGTTTTTTAATGTCATTATATATACATTATATAGATAAGATAATATAATATAGCCGTCACCGTTCCCCATATTTTCTCTTCAAGCAATTCATCCATATCCAACGCGGTCCATTACTTTGCCCGGGCGCAACAGACACTACACCACGATGTTATTTGTTTTTTTGTACAATAAAGTCGGATGTCAATATAGTAATGGCTTGGTTTGTCTTGACAGCCTTGATACTTCTCCTCATTGTGCTGTATCTATGGAACAAGAGACATGAAGGATTCAGTGAAGAAACAGAAGTAGAAGTAGTAGAAGTAGAAGAAAAGGAAATAAACAAAAAGGTTCCTCGCATCGGTCTGGTCACCATGATGAAGCATCCAGACAATGTCGACGAATGGTTGCGCCATCATCGTGATATGGGAATCCAGGCTTTTTATATTCGTTTGGAAGAGTCGCCGGAGGTGGAGGATTATTTGCTTCGACAGGCAGACGTTGTATTGACGGTGGGTGAATCGGCAGGAAAGAACGAATACAAGGAAATCCAGGTACGGCAGCAGGAGATGGTGGATGGAGCATTGAAGACGTCTTTGGCGACGGGGGATGTGGATTGGTTGATTCATATGGATGCGGACGAATTGTTGCATGGTTCGTTGGAGGAAATTGCTGCATTTCCAGAGGATGTGAGGGCTTTTTGGATGGACAATGAGGAGGCGGTGTATGACGACATACCGGAGGAGGGGTCGACCTGTTTTCAGGCGTCGCGTTTCCGCCATTGTCAAAAATCCTTACAGGGGGATATGGGATGTGCCAGTTATGCCAATGGCAAAGCCGGAGGGCGCGTAGCGCCCGACGTACGATTCGGAGGCCCCCACCGTTTCTTCACTTCGTTGGACGGAGAAGAAGGCAGTACCAAGAAGCTGACGGGACTCAAAATTCGACACTATGAAAGCTGTCGGTTCGACTCGTACAAAGCCAAATTCCTCAACTTGGCCAAGTCCGACGTCGCCATGGACATTCCCTTTTCTTATTACAATGAGTCTATCGAAGCAGCTAAAACAGGGGACGAAGACGCTTTGCACTGCGTCTATACGAAGTACCGGACGGAGCAGGGAAGCGCTGACCAAGAGTGTATTTGAATTTTGAAAAACCAAACGTTCTTCTACGACTCCTTTTTTTTGAACTGCAATGTGTTTTCCTTTTGCCTCCAGATGGATTCACATTTATAGAAGTAATGTACCATTGTCTCTTATCATAATATACCTTTTTATTAACATCGTAATTAGAAATAATATTTATTCTTGTACCTCTATCATAATTCTTGATAAAATACTTCACATTTGTAGAAGGGTCTGTGTAACCACTATAAACAGCGCCAGGATTATGTGTTTCATCATGAAAACTGAACGTTTTAATTCTATAACGTCTGTTGGCTCTGTTGTTGATTTTAATGTTAAATTAAATGTTTTGTCGCTTTCATTATTTTGTTTATCTGTGTTATTAGAATCTATGAATTCTCCTACAATATCAAGTATCTGTTTTTTGGTTAATGGTTGTATATTTTGTTGTTGTTGCATCGTTGTATATATATATAACTACAATAGAAAAAATGAAAATACAAGAAATAGGTATTGTTGTAAACTGCAACAACAGAGGTGGATTAAAAACGGCGAATACTTGTGAATGAATACTTGTGAATGAATACTTGTGAACGAATACTTGTGAACGAATACTTGTGAACAATCATCCCTTCTGTGATGAGTTTAAAATCTATCAACAAAGGTCTAGGATATAGTATCGCATGTCTACTGACGATTCTGTAACTCATTCTTTGTCAGAAGAGGGTCGCGTTGCCTTTTCCAAGTTGGTGGTGGATTTTTGTCAAGATTTGTCGCGTACTTTTCCGGAGTACCAAGATGGCTGGTCCAAGTGGTTAGCCGACGAGGTGCCGCAAGAGGAATGGGATGCCTTGTTGGGTTATATGGTGCATGTGTTTCCAGAACGTTTTTTCGACATTTTGTATCAAAACAACGATATTTTTGCCGAGGGGTCGGAGGTCAATGTCGCCTTTTTGCCGGGGGTCAATTTTCGGCAGCTGTTTCAGTTGAACATCAGTGAAACGACGCATCAGACGTTGTGGAAGTATTTGCAGCTCCTCTTGTTCCAAGTCATGGAAGAGGTCAAGACCAAGGCGTCTCTGGGTCAAACGGCGGACATGTTCGAGGGCATCAAAGAGGAGGAGTTGCAGTCCAAGTTGGAGGAGACGTTTCGTGGGTTGCAGGAATTTTTCGCCAAAAGAGCATTGGAAGGAGACGGTTCTTCTTCTTCTTCTTCTTCTTCTCCATCTGGGTTTCAGCCACCCGAGGGATTTCAGCCAGAGAAGTTGCAGGAGCATTTGCGTCGTTTGATGGACGGCAAAATCGGTGGTTTGGTGAAGGAGTTGATGGAGGAGCTGAAGGACGATATGGAAACCATGCAACAAGAGTTGTCGGACAAGTATGGCGTTTCGCCGGAACAAATGGATGCCAGCACCGTTCCGATGCAAGACATTATGAAGGAATTGATGGGCAATCCGGGCAAGGTGTCGTCCATCATGAAAAAGGTGTCGAACAAATTGAAGACAACTATGACTGCGGAAAACAGACAAGAATACGTAAGTGAAACCATGGACTTATTGAACCAAATGGGCGGACAAGAAGAAATGATGAAAATGTTTGAACAAATGAAAAACATGATGGGTGGAGGAGGAGGAGCAGGCGGTGCAGGTGCAGGTGCAGGTGCAACAGGAGGACTCGGCGGTTTGGGTCAACTCCTTGGTCAGATGGGCAAGAATGTCAAGGTGGACCAGAATGCCATGGACCGAATGCAGAAGCAGCAGGCCACACGTCAAAAGATGCGGGAGAACTTGGAGGCCAAAAAGTTATTGGTGAAGCAGCCGGATGGGTCCGAGGTTTTTCGTGTCGAGGGCGAGACACAAGAAAAGACGCCGGCTGCGTTGAAAAACGAAGAATTGGAAGCCTTGATGCAACAATTTGGACTCAAGGAAGATGAACCAAAAAAGAAAACAGGGAAGAAAAAAACAAAGAAATAAATAAAAAAAGAGGAGGATATGATTGTACATGATACATTTTGAATAAAAACGTATGATGTATTTGCACCCTGTAATAAATTTGCACCCTGTAATAAATTTGCACCCTGTAATAAATTTGCACCCTGTAATAAATTTGCACCCTGTAAGGAAATTCTAAAAAATAGTTTAAAGGAGAGTTTAAAAGTAATTTGAAATATATATGCCTTTTTTTGTTTCGAAAATAGGGGGTCATTTGGTGTATGATGACAAGGGTGGTTATGAGACGCGCAATCCTTCCACTTTTTGGTGTATACAAAAAGCGGATGAAATCTATCAGTGGCCAGATTTTCCGGCACTAGAAATAAGCACGGGAGATTATGAAGAGTCAGATAACGAGTACTCCTATAGCAAAAGAAACGGGTACCATTGTTTGGTGCCGGATTTCAATTTCCATGCTTGGCCGCAGGTAGGCATCGACGATTACGAAGAAACAGTGCAAGAGATAGTGAGGGCTGGTTGTATGGACGCAATAGAAAACAGGGTCGGATGGATGGGTTCGTTGAATGCGATAAGATTAAGATGGATGATGATGCAAATTGGTATAGCTCACCCAAACTTGTTTGCCATGAAGGATGTGAAATGGAAAAAAGAACCAGGTTTGGTGGCTTTGCAGAGTCCTCAATACTTGTCTTTGCCTGATTTGGTGTCTCGATTCTCTGTATTGGTAGACATTGAAGGGAATGGATATTCAGGTCGACTCAAGTATTTGCTGTGGTCACGACGTCCAGTCCTATTGGTAGACCGACCCCACAAGGAATATTTTTTCCAAGATTTGCAACCATGGCAACACTATGTTCCTGTACATCGAGATTTGTCCGACTTGGTACAAAAGGCTGAATGGTGTCTTGCAAACCAAGAGGAAGCAAAACAAATCGCAGAAAATGCATACTTATTCAGTCAAACAAACTTGACACGCACAGCCTGTTTTGAACAATGGAATCGAATCATTTCTAACCATATTGTTATAAAATCCTCACAGGGGTGATTTCATTTTTTTGATTTGTAATGAATTTCCTATCACAGACAAGTTTGTGATACCCAAAATCCATGTTATTATTCGTTCAAATAATTTATAAAATAGTATATAAATTATTTTATTAGGGGAAACAGAAAAAGTGCGCTCAATATATGAGCATACCTAAGCGATGTTTTCATGACACTTTGGCAGAGAATTTGAAGAGTCCCGAATACGAATCTGTTTTATCAGAAGAAGAAATACTGTTTTTGCAGCGACTCATCAACGAGAACCCCGAATGGGTCGATACGATTTACAGTGCAGTAGACAAAGTAGTGCAAATAAATAATATTCTCGATTTGCACTTGATTCCCTCTGTGGTTCTTATGGTGTCACACATTGTCGTGGCCTATTACTCTCATACGATGCCCAAACAAGTGGATTCTTTTGTCATTCTACGCTTCCTCTTGGATTCTTTGATTGATTGTGAACTGTTTTTCTTGCCCGATGTCAAACGCAGCGTCATCAAACATGTCGTCGATACTTCCTTGGAATTACTCAAATTGTCATTGCCTACCATGATTGTGAAAAAAAAGTACTGCTTTTGGTTGGTAAACAATATTCTGTCTATTGTTACATAAAAATATTTGTAATGAAACAATTTATTTATTATTAATACTTTTTCTTATTTGTTTTGCCTTTCTTATTTCTTTTTTTATTTTTTGTTTTCCTATTTGTTTTCCCTCCACTTAATCCTTTTGATTCATCTAATTTTAATTTTCTTTTTTTCTCATTATGTTTATTTTCTGCTCGTTTCATTTGTTCAATAATTTCTCTTTCTTCTGTATTCAGATTATTTTTGAATTTTAGTTTTTCTTTTGAATTATTATATTGTCTGAAAAGTTCCTGGTCCTCAAATGAAAAATGTCTTAAGTAATCTTTTATATTTACTTTACTATTGTCTTCTTCATTGAGGTGAAAATATTTTCTTTTTTCAGCATTTGTAGGATAAACAACATCATCATCATCATCATCACTTAAGCCATATGTTTCAGGGTCTAATGCGTCAAAATGTCTCTTCTTGCTATTGCTATTGCTATTGCTATTGCTATTGCTATTGCTATTGCTTTTTTCAGACATACTATATATATATATTACCGAATAAAAAAACAAAAATTGAAATCAAAAGAGTTTAAAACCATATGGCATAGCCCTTCCATTTACTATTAAATAATTATGCCCTGTGATTTTTGTCAAAGTACGTTGCATACCTTTTGTAAATGTCATCATCCGGACCGTGTCCAGCAGACGCAGGTGTTGGTACATGCCTGGGTCCGAGAGACAAACAAACGCATCTTTTTGGAAACCTGTTCGACTTTGCAACAAAAAATGTTGGCTTCGCATTACCATGTGCGGTACAGCAAAGCCCATGGTATCGATGCATTGCTGGCCTTTTGGCGTCAACGTGTTTCACACTGCGTGGACTATTTGTTAGAGGGGTCCAACCAAACGGTGAATAGAGTAAGAACAACAAGGGTGGGTCGTCAAGTGGCACCTCCGGTGCAATACACCCCCCCTGTAGGGATTCCTCGGACCCGGGTTCCGAAACGGGTGGAAACAGCCTTACAGGGTGGTTTGGTGATTGTGCAAAGAAAAAAAAAAAGAGGTCATCGTGAAGAAGTATGTCCAGTTTGTTTAGAAGTGCGATGTGGAGTGCGGACGGGATGTGGGCATGACTTTTGTTCGTGTATTTTGCGGATTTGTATGACGGCGATTTCCAATAAAATGTCGGCCGTGTGTCCTTGTTGTCGTGCCGAGGTGAATCGGTTGGAGGTGTATGATGAGACAATGTATGCAATGTGGCGAATGTGGGAGCCGGTGTTGAGTCCGGGAATCATACGGTTTGTATCCAGATAGAATCGTGGTTCAATGTATAGATTGGCTTCCATGACAACGACTCCGTATCCGCCGACCCATATTCAACAAATATATACCCCAGGCCATGATTATATTGATTTTAGTTGGACAGCGCCATTGGTATTGCCGGATTATTATCAACTTAGTGTGCGGCCATCTGTAGGACTTCCTTTTACAGTGCAAATTGTGTCGACAGCGACGACCTATCGTTTGCAAAATCTAATCGTCGCTTTTACGTATCAATTTCAAATTTCGTCGATTGTATTACGTGCGCAAAGTGAGCTGTCGCCACTCGTTCAAATCACCATCATTGGATTGCCAACGCCGCCTACGAGTCCCGTGATATCCTTTTATGCCAACATAGGAAAGACGGCCACTTTGTCATGGGAACCCTTTGGGTTTCAAGTAAATTCCTTACTCTTGTATGTTGTAGATATTAACAGCATGGGTTTTGAACCACCCATAATAATTGATGTAAATTCAACACAGTTTGTGGTGCAAAATCTTAGTTATTATAATGACTATGAGTATCATCTCTATTATCAATATCAATATGGTACATTTATACCGGTAACAATTTCTTATACTGAAAAATCTAAATTGAACCTATCATGGAGAGCGCCTCTGGTTCAGACAATAAACAATTACACAATACAACTGTATGTCAACGGACTTCCGACGGATTCATATACCACGACGGGTTCACAAACGAGTTATGATTTGTTACTTCCGAATGTTTTTGTAGATTCTTCTTTTGCTTATACAGTTGTTGTCAATACTAGTGCGGGAACGTCTGGATTTTCGCCTCTGTCGAATTCTATAAAGTTGCCAGGGCATCGTCCAACGCAACCCACTGATTTCACTGCGTCGGTGACGCCAGATGGATTGGGAATTTTGTTGTCTTGGACGGCCTCTGTCGCACAAAATTCGCCTGTCCTTTCTTATATAGTATCCAACAGATACGGCCCTATTGAATTATTTGATTCGGTTGTGGTTAGTCCTACTGCCACTCATTATACCTATTTATTTTCAAGTATGAATCCGCATGAAGGTATTCTTTTCAACAAAACTATGTTTTTCTTTGTAGTAGCCACCTCGGCGTATGGTAATAGTAACACATCGTCAGTGGATTTTTTATTCAATGATTCGAATGCGCCGCCATTTTCTCCTTATTTTATTAGTGTTAGTAGCCTCAAAGATTTTGTGGTTCCGCCATTTAACGACGTAAATATTTTGTCACCGTATCCGTTTCCCATCAAAAGTGGTAAAACAAAGAAGGAGTTGTGCACTACAGCGATTCTTTATTACCAATATGATTCAACTGTGCCGTACTTAGGGAATGCAAGCGATTTCACTTTGTTGTATGTTTACCAATACAACACTATTTCTCACACCTTTTCTCTATTGAAAACATTGAGTCAAAACAAGTATATTATGGGGTTTCCTAACCCTATATATTATACTATTTATTCGGTGACAGATTTGGAGATTGGTGTTTTGTACAAGTTTGAAATGACATTGACATCCGGTGGTAACCAACAGACCAGCCCCTTGTCGCAACCGATTTTCTTGACTTTGCCCCCCAGCTTTCCAGATGCGCCTACGGTTCTAGATGCCTACTCGGAATTGAATTCTTCTACAGCACTTGTTACGTGGTCAGCACCCGAAAATTTGTATGGTTCTGTCTTGTTGGAATACAAAGTTGCCTTTGCCTCTTCTCTTGGTAACGTGGTGGTGACATTTCCTGCAAATGTCTTACAGGGGAATGTTACTGGGTTGTTGTTTCAAGCCTCGTATAAGATTACTATTGTCGCAGTTTCCGACGTCGGCAACAGTCCGTCATCGCTTCCCTTTTTCTTTGAACTTGTTACCGAACCGTTTAAGCCAGGCAAAGTTTCTATTACACAAAAAATAGAATTGCAGACGAGTAAAGTATATAACATGGTTGAAACCAATACGGCTGTATTGCGTTGGAGACCTTCTCCGTTTTCTTCTTATGAAATTCTTTCATATGTGATAAAAGCATATGTGAATGGAGAACCTCAATCATCCTTGCTGGATACAGGCAGCACGTTATCATCCTATACGATTTATTATTTGGATTACGGGGTCTCGTATCAATTTCAAGTGGCAGCACGGTCCGAAATCGGAATAGGGGATTTTTCACCCTTGTCGAATGCGTTTGTACTGGACCCGTACCCTCCCACTATAATTGATTTCGGTGTAAAAGCTAAAATTGTACCAGGTAGTACAGTTGTCGATGTGTCATGGAATGAACCAAATTATACAAATGGTGCACCCATTACGTCATATATACTGACAATTATAGATACCATTACAGGAGTGAGACAATCCTATACTGTTCCAGTAGATGGATGAAAAAATCAGGAGAATCATTTCATCTGTCGACCATGTATGTGGTTCACTCGATGGATACTTTCCTGGTTCCGCAGCAACAAGTTGGAACGACAAGGTAGAAAACGGTCAGGGTCAAGTTCGCCACAACCCATGATGCGAAACATTCCTGGTGGTTTGGTATTTATCTCGCTCATGAACAAAAACTATCGCTATTTTGTACCCAGTACCAAGAATTATTTCGGCGGCATCAAAGTGTCCAAAGTACTCTGTGATTCCGGTTGTTCCTCTTTGCTCTTGCCCATTTGCTCTCCCGAGGAGCTGGACCGCATCTTTGAACTTCATGGACGCACCTGTACCTTTACCATTTCCGAAAGTGTCGGCGTCGGTGGCGTTACCTTGTGTCTCATGGTGAAATCAAGAGGACTCTCGGCCAATATGGAAGTGCAACTCTGTTGCGATGTGCTCGGCAAAGGACAAGACAATACAATCATGGTGGATTATCTGCGGTTTTCACTGTGCTCACAAGACATTGACGACCTCTTGAACAAATATTCTGACCAATTTTCACAATTGGACGTCTTTCGTCTCTTGATGGAACACGACAAAGCAGAAGAAATCAAACGCATTCATAACAAATATATGTTGCATAAAGAACAGAAAGACACAAGAGAGGGAGAAGAGGAGGACGACAGTGATATGCTTGTGGAAAACGACGGGATAAAACGACGTGAGTATGCCCTGTTGGGTCAAAAAATCATGCGTGGACTCTGTTGTATCAAACATATGAATTGTGAATTGTATGTGGATGCGGCCAAGTACGAGTTGCCTGGGTCGGTGCAGGCATTGGAGACACAGATGCGTGATTTACGCGACCAATTGCACAAGAGATTGCCGATGGATTTCAACGATTGGGAGGACGACGATTTTGTATTTCAAGACGACGATGCCATGACCGACGCAGAGTTTTGATTTTTTATTCTGAAAATTATTTATTCCTCTAAATACAATATCACTGCAATACAATAATACAAATGTCTTCTATTGTATTGCAATTTGAGAATCTGGTGCCGGGGGTCACGGAGATTCAATTGCCTTTTGAAGGATTGACAGGATTGATGTCTTTGACTGCATCCCATGGAGAAAGTTTGACTTGGACCGACGACTATCCAAACAATCCTGTTTTTATATCCGATGTGTCTTTTACTGTCATTACAGTCACAGGAACGTTTATGAATTTTGGTGTAAATAATAAATTTGAACCAAACAAAAGATGGAAAGGTTATTTGAATTTGACATATGTATTGGATTGGTCAAGTGATGGTGCTTGGACAGGTCTTCGAAATGCTTTTTCGGAATGCTTGCATTTGGTGGATGTGCCTCCCTTTTTACCATCTTCTATTGTGGACATAGCGTATCTATGCAATATGATAGGTCCGTATTTACGAGAATTATTATTTATATATATCGATGCTGTCGGCAATTTAACATCATTTCCTCCCTATGTCTATCCACTTCTCCTTTCCGCCTTTCAAGGAAAAGGTATTACAACGTGGAATACGTCCTTGGTTGAAGATATGACAGGTGCGTTTGGCGGATGCAACCAAATGGATGTCTCCTTGGCGTCGTGGAGTATAGCATCCCTTAGAAAATATGATGGTGGTTCTATCGGGGTATTTTCGAATTTAGAAAACATGTTGGATTTGACGGCACTTTCCCCCACCCATTTTGAAGAAACCCTACAGGGGTGGTTTGACAATGGTTTCTCTGATGATGAAAGGGTTTGGAAGTATGGCTTTAGGTTGGGGGCAGCTGGGTTATCGACAACGACCTGGTCAGGCACATTGATAAAAAATAAATTGTTTAACAAATATTCATTCCAAGTATTAACAAGTACCAGTAAGTATCATTCATTAAGCTACCCTGTTACCGTGGAATACGGACATAAATATTTTACTACTATTGTGTCCCGAAATATTGCTGGCGTCTCGACTATCAATCCAAGAGTGACGGCCTTAATCGAATTGATTGCGGCAAAAGCGGACCCCCCCTCTGACCTTTCCCTGTCCTTTGTACCTAAGAAAACTTCTGTTCACCTCTCTTGGTTACCACCTGCCGACTTGCATGGCTCCACCTTTGTCTCCTACCTTTTACACATTTCTCCACCCGATATGTCCCTTTCACTGGTTTCAACATATTATGACATGTCTCTGAATTATAATACCACCTACTCCTTTCAAGTCGCCACCGTGTCCCAAATAACCACCACCACCACCACAGGCGGAGGAGGCATGGGTATGGGAGGAGGAGGAATTCCCATGGGAGGAGGACTTTCCACAACGGGTAAGCAAACACAAGACATGGGTGGTGGTGGTGGTGGAACGACGACGACGACGACGACATACACAAGTGATTTTACCACACCCCCTCTTGTGTTTCAGTTGCCGTTGTACCAGATGGACCCGCCTAGCCAGGTAGTGGTCGAGGCTTTATCATTGCAACAAGTGCAGGTGTCTTGGTCAGCTCCAGTAATGACGTATGGCAACACTATAGAAGGGTATGTGGTACAGATTCAAAACCAGAAAACGGCAGACCTCCCTTTGTTTTTGACAACGACGGCGACGGTGTTGAATGTCGACGGATTGCTTACCAATGTGGCCTATACTTTTTCAGTGCAGGCATTGGCTGCTTCCCATACTGAAAACAACAGTAACTTTACCCTCCCTGTAGGGTTTACCAACATAGAGTTAATCCAGTATGTGACGCCGAAACGGACAGACACGTATGCCAATATCAGCACGGCCTTGCGTTATTCACAATATGTGCAACAATTCACTGTTTCGTCCACCCAAGCCAATTTAAGTCCTGGGTCATCTTAATCATGGAATTTCATCCTTACGTCTTGTTTTTATGGATGGGGGGACTGCTTCTCCTCTTTTTCTTGGTCGGTGTCATATGCGTTCATCTATGGTATCCCTTTTGGGCCAAACAACCTGTATTGCATACCTATGATATATGGCGCCGCCTGTGGTTGCATCGTCCCCTCGTATTGCAGACAGACGCTGCCGCCTTGACACAAACCCAACAGAGGCAAATGTGGTATCGTCCCAAGGAGGTAGAGACTTGGTCGTTTGTGGAGGCGCCAGACGAGGTGCGACATCGTACCATGACTTTTTTGCAGGGGCATGCATTGGAGGGCGAGGACTGGTTGTGGACGGTGCCTCAAGAGGTGTGGGAACAGGTATATGTGGGGGCCTCTATGCCGTCTTATCTTTCGATGTACCAGAAGGAGGGGATGCGTTGCGGTGGCGTCTTGACAAGTCGGCCTGTCAAGATGCGTTTGTGGGGGGTGGATACCCCTGTTTATTATGTGGATATGTTGGTGACCTCAGAACAAGGTCAGGCGACGAGTTGCGCTCTGTTTCAGACGCATGAATTTCGTCAACGGCGTCTTGCCAAGAAGGTGGTGGTGGTTTCGTTGTTTCGCAAGGAGGGGGAACCGGTGGTGGGTATTGTGCCGCTCCTTTCTCATTTCGTGGTTGAAGTGGCTTTTCCGCGTTTTGCCGAGGGTATGTCTTCGTTGACGGTCCCTGTACCCTACAGGGTGAAATCGATGCAAGATACATATCCCCTGTATGGTCTTTTCGAAACGGTGTTTCAAGAGGGGTGGCTCGTCGTGCCGGAGAGGACACAGATGGAAGCCTGGTTGCGTAGCCGGCATTGGTTCCTGTATGTGTTGTTGGAAAAGGAGAGATGGGTGGGCTTCTTTTTGTTGAAGCGATTGCATGTGACTGAGGCGGAGACGGGGTATGAATCGCTGGAATTGGTAGCGTCGTGGTGCCATAAAGTGGTCAAAAGAGGGGTGTGGTTGAAGGCGTGGCTGGTTGTGTTGCAGGAGATGCAGAACCGTCCGGGGATGCCACGTTGGGGCAGATTGCGCATACCTTACAGGGGGATGAATGAAGGATTGGTGGGGGAGGGAACGCCGCGTGTGGGGGGAGGATGGGAACATTGGTATTTGTATAATATGATGTCGCCGGGTGTGGGGGCGGAGAAGGCGATGGTGGTGTTATAGTTGCATTTTCATGGTTGGTTGTCTGGATTTGGGGGGTGGTACTAGAAAAGATGAGGGGGTAGGTTTTCCAAAAGGATAAAAATTCAGAGGAATGTCGGATGTACTAGCATCGTTTGGAAAATCCAATCCGGGAGTGGGCAAAGGTGTTTTGTTTTCTTGTGGAATAGATGGGAAATAATTTTTTCTTACATAGGTGAGTTCGATGACGTCTGGAATTTTATTGTTGACAGGTCCAAAATTATTGCCATGTGCATGAACAATGTAATGAGTTTTTGATAATTTTTCCAAACATGATATTTTGTCAGAAAGAGAACAATTCCAACCGTCGTTGGTGATTCCATGCAACTCGATAACGATTTGTTTTATTTTTTGCAATTGTGCTTCATCTATTTTCAACAACCACGGGTACTCGCCCCCTTCAATATCCATTTTCAAGAAAATGTCCTGGTATGTTTCCATAAAAAGTGACAAATCAGTATTACTATCATCGTTGTAAGAATGTATGTTTTTTCTGATGAATTGAATGTTTGATGTATACTGGTATGGGTAATTCTCAATAGTTCCATCAAAACCATAGCTATCTTTCATTTGTATGTTGTATTTTTCGATGAAATCGCGCGAAAAACTTTCTTCATCAGAAATTCCTGCTGATAGATAGCAATCATAACCTCCATCTAATTCGGCGATGACATATCCCCCATCCTTTTTAGCACCATACCTTTTTTTTTTGTCGTATTGATACACCAGTAAATAATTTTGCATTTTACTATATATTATTATATATGTATATTAAATGAATTTATTTTTTGTAAAACAAATAGACGTATTGAAAAATTCTATTTTCTATTCTCTTGTAAACTACAAAGAACAAGTATTGGGATTTGGAAGAAATCATTGGAATGAAAGAGTTATTCGTGAAGTAGCTTTGAAAAGTAATAATTGGGAATTGTTGGATACTCCACTTAAAACATATATTGGCGAAGACCCTCGGTGTTTCTATTTCAATAATAATTTGTATATTTTGGATAATTATTTGAACGATAATCATTTGATTTGTTACGATACGGGTGAAAGTCAAAAATTAAACATAGATGGAAAAAATTTTTCTTTTTTTCAACACAATGAAAAACTATATTTTATTCATTATATAAAACCTTTTTCTCTTTATTCATATGATACAATCAGTCATAAAATCACAAATATAGATGTAGAAGACGATGGTATACAATACAATTATGAATTCAGAGGTGGTACACCTGGATACAAAAAACGTGAAAATGAATATTATGGCTTTGGTCATAAAAAATATTTTTCAAATAATATTTTAATTCATGATATTTTTTACTGGGAAATTATATGGGAAGAAAATAAATTGCCTAGAATTTCACATTATGAAATGAAACAACCAATTGGTTCCAGAAATATTTGTGACCCGACGAGTGTTATCGAAATCAATAATAAAAAATATTTAGTTACTGCAGAAACAGATTATGCATGGTTTTTCGAACAAGAATATGTTACAAATATTTATGAAATTATTGAAAAATAATAATTCTTCTATCATCCACAGCCATGAACGTCGATAAAACGATTCGATTTTTTGTAGTGATGAAACTATCTATTTTATGAATTCTAGATGCACTGAAAAAATAAATACTTCCTGTTTTCAATAAAGGTGTATAGTACGGTTTACTTTTTAAAATTGTTTCTAATAAGTGAATATTATCGTATTTGGTTCCCATCCAATGCGAGTGCATTTTTAATTCATCTTTGTACAATTCCAAATCATCTACCAAACAGTTGTATAAATTTGTTTCAAATGTACTATCAGGAGCTTGTAGTATGAGTATGACACCCACAATACTATTTGTATTGTATTTTTCAGACATAACACTAAAATTATTTCTGTTTATAGCCATTTTACTATTCATTAATCGTCCATAGTTAAATCCATCTGTATGGTATTGATAAGCCGCATTCTGATTCGTCAAAAAACGAAACAATCCTTTCGGAGATTCATTTTTCATAGTTGTAATAATATATTCATCACCAGCGATTGCTTTGATTGTGTCAAATAAAATTGTAAACGGGTTTACTTTACATTGAGCAAAAGTTTTTTCGAAAAGATTATTTACGTTTTTACATTCAAGAAAATACATTTCAGGATTATCTCTCCATAAAACATTATCTATTGTAATTCCAATTTCGAGATTTCGGAACTGCAAACCATAATTTTCATAAGGCAAATCATTCAATAATAATTTTTTTTCTTCCATGGTTTTTAGTACATTTGCACAATCTTCTTCAGTTAACACATTATGAATGAGTATACAAGACACATTGCCAAGTATCAAATCGTCAATGGCATTATTTTGATTGTTCCATACACATGGTTTCCAAAAATTTATAGTATTATTTTTAGCATATACTGAAAAGAGAGAATGACCTTTGGGTTTTTGAGGAGTACTATTTATTGATTCTATTTCCGCTTCATTCAATAACCATTTTTGATTTATTACATTCATATTAGATATTAATTTACTACAATTATTGCTTCTAACTATGACTGTTATGTTTTGTTGGGTGCACCATTTTATTATCACATCACTCGGCTTGTTATTGTCAATACTCAAAATCTGTAGCTCATCATTTCTCGAAAACAAACCATACCCCATAATTTTTATATCGTTATTTTTGCAGTATTCAAACATTTTGTAATCATGGTATGAAGGACACCATTCTATTTGAGTCACATCCGGGTTATCTAATTCATTCCATTTTAATTCTTGTATGTTCTCCCAAGTCCAGTTTGAAACACCAATATATTTTACTTTATTTTTTGTTTTTAAATCCATCATTTGCAACCAAACACTTAATCGCGACTTGTAATTGAAAATTTTATTTGTATGAATTGGTTGCCATTCACTATCTACTACTTTGCAAGCAAAAGGTTTATGAACCAAATATACATCAATGTATGTGGTTTTCAGTTTTTTTAAGCTACTTTCAAAGCTATGTAAGACATGGTTTGGATTTCCATAGTGGTAACCACCAAAATATTTTGTTATTATTGTTATTTCATTTCTATGAATACCAGAATCAATAATCGCATTTCCGACCGCTTCTTCATTATGATAATTTTCAGCTGTGTCTATCAGACGATACCCTAACTTTAATGATTTTAATACTGCTTCGTATGTAGAATTGTAATCATAACCACCTACACCTAGACCGATAAGAGGTATATTCATACATTAAATTTTTATAATAAATTTCTACCCTTGTAATCAAATGAGAATCCTTATCAAATATCCCACGCGCCAACGACCTGCCCTCTGTCAGGCCCAAATCCAGCGCTACATACAGTTTGCCAACCATCCCGACCGACTCCACTTCATCCTATCTGTCGACGACGACGACACCGAGACCTTGGCCATCAAAGAAGTCTTGGAAACCCTTCATCCACACTTACAGGTATGTATAGGTGAATCCAAGGGCAAAGTGGATGCCATCAATCGTGACATGCCGGAGAACATCGTTTCCACCTTTGACCTCTTGTTGTTGGCCTCGGACGACATGGTGCCAGAAGTGCAGGGATATGACGATGTGTTGGAAGAGACGATGCAGCGGTTGTATCCGGATGGGGACGGGGTGTTGTTTTTCAATGACGGGTATTGTGGGCCCAAGTTGAATACGTTGGTGATTTGTGGGTCGGCGTATTATGCCCGGTTTGGATATATTTATTATCCGGGGTACAAGTCAGAATGGTGTGACAATGAGTTTATGCAAACGGCATACACTCTCGGAAAACAAACCTATTTCGACCAGGTCTTGATTCGGCACGAGAGTCCGTATAATAACACGACATTGGAACGAGATGCGTTGTTGGAGCGGAATGCTGCTTTCAACGACGAAGACAGGACATTGTATTATACGAGGTTTCCGAGGGTGTATGACATCAGTGTTTTGATTTGCACGATACCGGAGCGGAGCGAGATGTTGGCTCGTTTGTTGGAACGGATTCGACGCCTGACAGAGGGGTTGCGTATTCGGGTGGAAGTGTTGACGGATGCCACGGTGGAATACAAGGTGGGGTTGAAGCGGTCTGTACTCTTGTCGAGGGCGCGGGGGAATTATTGTTGTTTTGTGGACGATGATGACAATGTGACGGACAATTATTTTACACCGTATGAGGCGGTGTTGCCGGACCTGCCGTATCTGTATGATTGTTTTGCGTTGCATGGTGCGTATTTTGTGAATGGTCGTTATGACAGGCCGTTTCATCATTCGATGAAGTATAACAAGTGGTCGGAAGACAGCCAGGGGTATTATCGTATTCCGAATCATTTGAATCTCATCAAGACGGACATTTGCAAACTGATTAATTTTTCAAAAGAAGATTGGTTGGAAGACCGGGATTTTTCGAAACGGTTGTTTGATTCGCATTATATTCAGTCCGAATATCGTCACAACTATATTCAATATTTGTATTATTTCCAAATGGTAAAAAAGAATACGAGTCCGTGGGTACCGGAAACACAGGATTCAAAGGAAGGAGTGATACCTTTGTTTTCAATGACGAGACGACGAGGCACATTTAGATAATGTGCTTGTCGGTATCTTCTCGCATGACAATTTTGATTTTGACGTCGGTTTTTAGTTTGTTTTGTATGAAAAAAGGGAGGACAATACCGACGAAGCAGGAATCAATCAAATAAATTTCGTGGCTGTTTTTGATGACGTCAACATAGTGTACAATTTTGTTGTCTTGGAAGAATGCTTCTACGAGAGTATACTGAGAATGATGGGGTTGGTATAAATTTTTGTCATTGCATACGATGATGGTTTCCGGGTTGTCTAGGTATTTTTCCATCAAATGGGATATATTAAGTGATTTCTTGTCAGAAGATTGGAATTGAACAAAAACAATGTATGGAAAATGGGCAATTGTTTTGTAGAGACGTTTGGACACATCATTGTTTGGCAAATCGAAATACGCATAATAATATGACGAATTCAATCGTATATTTTGGTAAAAAATTTCGATAAAATAAAAATTGGATGGATTGGTGCAAAAAGGCACGTCCGTTGTTGTAGAAGGAAGTGTCAATGTGTTTATGTGATGCAAGAACTGACGATTGTTAATTTTGCTATGTCGGTAGGATGTATGACATCCACAAACAAAAATATCGACGTATTTGTCCATGTATTTTTCAACAGAGAGGATTTGTATAATTTCATTGATTTCGTCATCTAATGGAACACATGTGATGCAGCCACCCGGTTCGAAAAAGAGTTCCACATTGTTGATATATTTTTTTTTGCAAAGAAAGTACACATTGTCGTAAAACTGTTGTATAAAACGCAAGGCACCTATCATGAACAAATTGTCGCCCAACCCATTATGACTAACGAGATACGCTTTTCGTTTCTGTTTAGGAAATACAAATTCGACATGATTCATCGTATTATATACAATATACGATAACTTATTGCGTCATGATTCAAACCATGAAAATACGCCACCATGGTATCAATCAATCGATTATGGCAGCTCCGCACTCTATTTTCAATCCATTGCATGACGATTTTCCATCGTACTCGGACATTCATGTAGGAAAAGCCACGCGTATTGTCGGTGAGACATCGACGCAGTTCTTGTTGAAGACGTCGTACAAGGGTTCACAGCCATTTTTGATGCAGACTCCGCAGGGGACATGGAAGCAGGGATTTCAGAAGCAGACGTCGGTGGGGGGTACAAAACGTTGGGCGAGTGATTTAGTGTTTTCGGTGACGTCGTCGGAGTTTTACGACTGGATGGAGAAGTTGGAAGCCTTTTGTGTCGACTATTTGTTTCGGCATCAGAAGCAATGGTTCCAGACGGATTTGTCGACAGAGGATGTAGAGAATTTGTTTGTGTCGCCTTGCAAAGTGTTTAAATCGTCCAAGACGTATCAATTGCGATGTACAGTGTCTGATTTAGGACAAAAACAGTCGTTGCAGATTTTCGACGTCGACAAGAAACCGGTGCAGTATGATGAACATTACCATACAGACCAACCCCTGTTGGGTATTGTCGAGCTGGTGGGCATCCGGTGTTCCCAGAAGCATTTTCAAATGGAATTGGAATGGAGGCAGGGTTTGCTACGACCTTTGGTAGGCGGAGGTCAAAATATTCCCATGTTGTTGATTCAAGAAGAACAAGGTACCACTTTGGAAACCTCCGTATCGGAATCCTCCGTACCGGAATCATCCGTACTGGAATCCTCCGTATCGGAATCATCCGTAAATGACGAAAAGGGGTTAGAGATGAATCATTCTGTAGTAGAGGAATCCTCTGTCTTGGAGGAGGAAAGGAGGTTAGAGGAGGAAAGGAGGTTAGAGGAGGAAAGGGGGTTAGAGGAGGAAAAGGTGTTGGAGGTGGAGGAAGATGTAATATACAAGAGGGTATTACAGAAGGCGAAAATGGTTCGTGATTTAGGGGTATTGAATTATTTAGAGGGTCGAAACATTGGGAATGCGCAGCTTTTCTTGGATGCGACGGAAGAGTCGTAGGAGGGGGGTTTTTTATCGCAAACTTATTATATAAATGGTTTCCATCAGTAAATTTTTGAGCAGCCAAAATATTTTGATTGGCTTTGTCATTGTCATTTTGATTGGTGGTATTTTTGTGTATTACAACCAGAAAACCTCATTCTCTGATGGTATGGCGTCGTATGGCCAAGGAGGTCAGGGCGCTCCTCTAGGATTCCAAGGTGCCGACCAAGGTACAGCAGGGCCTATGATGCCACAATCTGGCAGTGGTCGCCAGGTGGGTATGACGGCAGACGGCGAGCCTTCGTTGAGAAACACGGCAGCGCAGAATATGGTACAGCCCAAGAATGTTGCCCAGCCGGGTGATTTGTTGCCGCAGGATGGAGGAAGTAGTTGGGCCAAGTTGAATCCGAATGCCAATATCAACCAGGTGGTGATTCCGGATTTGTTAGAGGCGGGTTACCATATTGGGTTAGACACAATTGGTCAGACCATGAAGAACCCCAATTTGCAGGAGCGTTCGGAGCCGATTATTCCGAAGCAGGCTGTTTCGCCATGGAACAATAGTAGTTTTGAACCGGACATTGCTCGCGTTCCGTTGGAGATTGGATATGGGTGCAACTGAAGGAACCTACGGTTCCTTCAAAACCTCCCTATCTAGAGGAGCTAGCGGCCTTATTTTTGCTTTTTTAGAATGGTTTCTAGCTTGATGAATGCCTTACAGGGGTGTTGTGAGGCGAGGCCTGCAAGGCCGAGTCATAGGAAACACACCTTAGACCTTGTAAAAAACAAAGCAAACCCTCCCTGTAGGGTCTTTTGAAACGTGATGAAAACGTGATGAAAACGTGATGAAAACAAGTTTTAGAATATGTATTGTAAAACTTGTTGTAGGATTCCTGTATTATTTGAAAAGCGTATACCGACAGTAAAATCAAAAGTAGGAAAAAAACGTCAGTAGAATAGAGCAAGTTGAAATTGTCTTGGAACTCATATATAATACACAAAAAATAATATAGAGAAATAAGTATATGAAGGTGACAAAAAGACGACAAAAAGGCAAAAAAAAGCAACAAAAAAGCAACAAAAAAGCAACAAAAAAGCAACAAAAAGGGGGGTCACAAAAAAAGGAACATATTGATGATATTGACATTTTGGGGCCAAATCAAGAAGAGCTAAAAAATCAAATTAAGAAAGGCGAAAATTGGAGTAACTTTCAAAAATTCTTGAATAGTCAAACGCCAGAGAAACGGAATCAGCAATTGTATGAGCAACAGCAACAAGAGCAACAGCAAAATTTGGCAGATATTGATATTGATAATGACAATGATATATGGAACAGTGATGAGGAACAGCAATTATATGAGGAACAGCAACAGCAACAGCAGCAACAGCAACAGCAATATCAACAACAACAATATCAACAACAGCAACAACAGCAATATCAACAACAACAATATCAACAACAGCAACAACAGCAATATCAACAACAACAGCAACAGCAACAACAGCAATATCAACAACAACAGCAACAACAATATCAACAACAGCAACAACAAGAGCAACAGTCAGCTGCATGGGATGAATGGTTAAGTAAACAATATCCATTGGAAGAAGAACCTAAAACAAAATCATTTTTTCCCCAAGGCGTGTTTACATCCAGAAAAGTAGCAACAGTAAAAGTACCAACACAAGTACAAGTACAAGCACAACAACAACAGCAACAACAGCAATATCAACAACAACAGCAACAACAGCAACAATATCAACAACAATATCAACAGTCATCTGAATGGGAAAAATGGTTAAATGAACAATATCCAGAAGAACCTAAAACAAAATCATTTTTTCCCAAAATGAAAGGCGTGTTTACATCCAATGCAACAGTAAAAGTACCAACACAAGTACAACTACAACCAGAACAAGTACCAGTACCAGTACAAAGAAAGAAACCAACTGTTGGTACTGGTATTGGTACTATACCTGACTTTGGAAGTATACATAATTGTCCAACAATGTAATTGAAGCATTATTAAAATTGATTTGCAAACAAAAACGTATATATTTACAAATCAATTCATTTGAATAAATCAATATGACATCCTTACCGAGAATCAATGACGAAATGGCGCACCTACAAAAAAAGTTCAACAAAACCTTGGATGCCTATCATTACCATGCGAAGCGAACCCGTCGTATGATGTCCAAAGGTATTTCCTACGACATCTTGTTGGACGATGTGAATTACAGTCATCATGAAGTGTTACAGGAAGAAGCCTACGATGCATTTCGTCGTCATTTTCGGGACATGAATGCTTGTTTTCGTCGTATCCAGCAAACACGGCGTCTTCGTCGTTCCCAAGCCGCGCGCCTAGAAAAAGAAATCTGTCCCATTTGCTGTGATTCGCATCGTTGCAAGGACATGGTGCAGACGAGTTGCGGTCACTTGTTTGGCAAGACGTGTTTTACCAAATTGCGGGAACGGTGTTACGATGCCCAACAGGAGGTAATGTGTCCATTGTGCCGCCTGGTCTGTCCTTTGTTGACGCAATTCAAAACCTCTTTGTAGGGGCCTTGCAACGAAAGCCGATAGTTTGCAGATATAAAAATGACCAAAAAGAATACAAAATAGTTACAATAACGATATATAATGAGCGATATTGTTCTTCGCATTACAGAGCAAGAAAACCAACAAAAAATCCACCAATGGGTGCAAGATTACTGCGAAGAAGCAACCAACGAAGAATGGCTCGCCCGAAAAGTGGAAGAACTGACTAAGGATTATGTCGCGATTGACAGCATGAATGAGTTGCAACCGGGGCGTTATATACGCTGGATACGAGAGGGTGTATTGGTGAAGGGTGGTGTTGTGTTGAGTGTGGACGAAGAGAGACAGTCGGTGTTGTGCAAGACGTTGAATCATATTTTTACGACGTTTTTGTTTGAGGATTGTCCGTGTTTTATGAAATTGAATCAATTCGAGGCGTGGTATTTGCACAATGGAACTGTTTTGTTAGGTGGGTCCTGATATTATTTTAGGAGGATTTATTTTTTGGGGTGCGGTGAAAAATAACCAGACAAACTATTGAGCGAACAATTTCAAAATGGACGCCACCATCAATGATTGTAATATCGAAATGCCCTTTTATGAAAATTGGGGGCATCCCACTTGTACTGTTTATGAAGAGGTAGAAGAAGTCGAATCAAAAATGCAACCTGATAATGCAGTCGAATCATATGACATGGTATCCGATTATGGTTTCGCCGAGTTGGAGGAATCGACGTATGAGATATGTTGGAATGTGGGTGAGGACCCGAAGACTGTACTGGCAGAATTCAAGCATGGAAGGAGTTTTGAAGATTTGAGCAACCGCGTAGAATGGGAATTTGTTTTTACCATGTCGAGCAATGGCAACATGTTTAGTATTGACAGTGAATTGTTGGAAGCCGGACTCGTCTCCATTCGCAAGCCGCAAAATTGATTTTTCTTTTTTGCCTTTTAAACCCCTTTACAAAAGTATGGAATCACAATCACAATCCACCGTACAATCACAATCCACCGTACAAGCAGAATCCACCGTACAAGCAGAATCCACTGTCAAAGCACAATCCAAAGAAAAAAAGAAAAACACCCGCAAAACACCACCCTGTAAGGCCTCTCCCAAACCAGAAAACAGAAAAAGCAAAACGACAGTGAAAAACGAAGTGAAAAACGAAGAGGTAAACGAAGAGGTAAACGAAGAGGTAAACGAAGTGAAAAACAAAGAGAAAAACAAGATAGTATGGGCAAAGGTTCAAGTGGAGTGGGAGCGTATATTGCAAAGTTTCTTTATTAGGGGGTTGCGTTATGTAGGATTGCAGGAAAGAGAATCGAAAGTGGAGCCGGTGTTTTTCGTGGTGACATCATCGGTATGGTCGGATGACAATACCCTTCCTGTAAGGTTTGTGAGACATGTGTCTACTGTGGACGAGACAGGCGAAATGCATTATGTGCCGGATTGGGGTGATGAGATGGAAGAAGGAGAGTTGACGGTGGGTGCGATGTATAATTGCATGCCGTTTGACGAGGGTCGTGATTACACGAGGGCGAATTAGTATAATGATATTCTTAAGAGTCAGGGTACATGGCATCTTTGTTGGATTTGGTGGACAACAGTCGTACGGACAAGAACACATCGCATACGTATTTGGAGGTATATGACACGTTGTTTGAAAAGAAAAAGTTGACAGCCAGACATATTCTCGAAATAGGGATTTTCGAAGGAGGGAGTATCCAGTTGTGGCACGATTTTTTCCCGAATGCCACGGTGTATGGTGTCGACATTATGCAGGACCGCCATGTGTGGCCGCGATTGAAGGAGCAAGAGAGGATTGTGTTGCATACAGGGGTGGATGCGTACAACGAGGCTTTTTTCCAGAGTGAAATTGTCAGGCCGTGGAAGTACGATATTTTGATAGACGATGGTCCACATACCTTGGAGAGTATGGCACTGTTTCTTTCCATGTATTCGCATCGGTTGGCAGAGGATGGCATTTTGGTGATTGAAGATGTCAAATCGTTGGTATGGTGCGACATTTTACGCAACCAAGTGCCTCAACATTTGCAACCTTATGTCAAAGTATTTGACCGCAGGGCCCTCAAAAACCGCCAAGATGACATTTTATTCGTCATTGACCGTTGCAACAACACACTGTAACAAAATGTTTTCAACATGTTTTATACATGTTTTCAACATGTTTTCAACATGTTTTATAAATGTTTTAGAAACGTCTTACAGGGTGGTTTATGTGTGGCGGTGAATACTTGTGAGCTGCTTTATTTATACGATTGACGATATTATTATCAATGGTATAAAAGGGATGTATGTAAGTTTTCGAAATGGAACCTTCGGAAGCGGAGCGATGTATTGTAGAAAAGTTGGAATATTTCCGTAAAAACAACAAAATTCCGCATATTTTGTTTTATGGTCCGACGCATAGCAACAAGGATTTGTTGGTATCGGATTATATCCAGAAAATCTATGATTTCAACAAGGTGCAAATGAAACAAAATGTATTGTTTGTGTCTTGTTCCGGCAAAGGCATCAAATTCATACGCGATGAAATCAAGACCTTTTCCAAAATGCATATCCAACAAAGTGCCCCCGATGGCGAAGGAGCCCGTGCACCCGACAGTTTCAAAACCATTGTACTACTCCATGCCGACTTCTTGACAGACGACGCCCAATCCGCCTTGCGACGCTCCATCGAACTATTCAGCTACAACACACGTTTCTTCCTCCTCGTCGAAAACCGTAGCAAACTTCTCAAACCCATCCTGTCACGCTTCTGCGAAATGTACGTACCCCCCGCTAATAACCCATCACTACACTCAGTACCTGCTATTTCACTAAACTTGGACCACCCGGTGGAGTCGGAGATTATGAATGAGGCGGCGAGGTGGGTAGAGTTAGGTCGTTCGAGTTACGATTTCTTGGCATGGTTGCAGGCTCAACCGGAATCGGAACGTACCTTGAATACACAATTTCTCTTTCATCGGCTCAAAACTGAATACCGCTGCGAAAAACTGTTTTTGTGGACTTTGATGGACTTTTATTTCTTTCGGTCTTATGACGATTTGCTTCGTTTGTGCTCCCTTTGACATACACCCTCTGTAAGACTGTTTCAAAAAACCCTACAGGGAAGTATGTTGAATTCATATACACCCTCTGTAAGACTGTTTCAAAAAACCCTACAGGGAAGTATGTTGAATTCATATACACCCTCTGTAAGGCGTTCTTAAAAAGTTTGTGAAATTGATTCTTTTCTTTATTTCGAACAAAAGAAAAGAATGTATTTATTGTCTCTATTGCAAACTGCTTATATGTTGGCTCGCTTTCGAGGAATGGTGGAATGGAAACCACCTATATTGGTGGAATGGAAACCACCTATATTGGTGGAATGGAAACCACCTATATTGGTGGAATGGAAACCACCTATATTGGTGGAATGGAAACCACCTATATTGGTGGAATGGAAACCACCTATATTGGTGGAATGGAAACCACCTATATTGGTGGAATGGAAACCACCTATATTGGTGGAATGCAACTGTTCCTGTGTTATGTTTCTCCCCAACATAACGCAAAAGTTGGACGAGCCGTTTCTTTATTATCAAACAAAATGAAAAAAAACATCACTAAAGCCTTTTGAACCCTGTCCCTTTACTTGGGCGAGGCCATGAATTTTACCATCTTGCCGTTGCATGCACGACAATTGCCTGTCATCATGGTGCGTCTATTTTTTGTTTTTTGTTGGCATTGGACCATGGGTTGGTTCTTCTTGCGACAGGTCATACAGTAGGCAGTGCCACAAGCGGAGCCCATATTCTTCATGGTTTTGCGTACGGATTTGCGGGAGGACTTGGTTTTGGGGGCCATGGTCTATAGACTAAGCAAACAAAAAAAGTAAAATCTTCAGTATGTTTTCATACTTTGTTACTTTGATTTATTATTTACTATTTTAAAACTATATTAAAGAGTTTAGTTTATCTTCTAGTATTTTTTGTTCTACGTTTTGCTCCACCCATATGCGAATGAGGAAATTCTGTATAGTAGAATTGTTCAATAAACGAGGGTACGGGGCTGGTGGGTTGTAGTGGATTGCGGTGTTCATACAATGTTTGTTTTTTCAAGCTTTTGCGTTGTGGTTCGTTTCGTAATCCGGCGTTCAAATGGAATCCATGCACCAATTTGTCACCTGTTTGGGTGACAATTTTGATGTTTTTTAGTTTTTTTGCAATTTCGTTGTTTCGAATCGAAATGTTTTTCTGAATCTTTATTTTTCTAACAAAGCTTTGTGATTCACCTTCTAATGAAATACCCTCAAACAGAAAGTAGGTATGTTTTTCATTATTGAACAAGTCTTTTGCAAGAAAAGCAATTATATTGTATCCTTCTGCATTCATTTCATAAATAGGCCCGATATCGGTAACAAGAAGAATGGTTGCGTCTTTGTTGGTAGGGTCCTTAAGGTACAAAAAGGTACCTGGATGGATATTGCTTGGTGATATATCAACCAAGGGATGAATATCTGTTCGCAATTCGGAGAAAAATTTGTCATTGAATAGTTCCCTTTCCGTTTTGGATTGAGAAGTACCGCCTCGTCTTTTGATTGTCTTGTTTCTCCTTCCCATACTTTTTATACTTCCATGACAAAATATGTCTCGTTTGAAAGGGGGTCATCTATCTGGCCATTCAGATATATATGGACGACTTTGTCATTTCCAATTTACGCGAATCCAAAAACGAATGGTGCTGCTATTTAGTCGATGTTCTAACCCCCCTCGTCGCACAAGGCGTGCGTTCCATCTTTCAAACCGCCTACAAAATGTGCCTCGACAAAAACGAAGTCTCCAAATATTTAATGACCTTCCAAAACCTACTCTCTCAAGTTGCCAAATGGAATGCCTTGACGATTGAGGAAGAGCGCAAACGCATCGTCGACCAAAGTGGTTGCAGTTATATTGAAGAGCTCATCGTGTGCGTTCACATCATCCACTTGAAAGTCATGACGCACATTCGTGTCGGCAACAAGCAAAAAAAGGTGGATATTTCCTTGCCGAAGTTGGACGATTTTGTGCACAAATGTTATGTCCATGTGGCCCGTCGTGTCTACAAGAATGTCTACCTCTTTGAAATGGGCTTGGATTCCTTGACCCAGCAAAAGTACAACAGGGAATTGGAGATGTTGGTACAAGAATCCGTCTTGGCCACAGTGCGTGATTCCATACCCAAGGAGCAAATCATCCGCGCATTCATGGACGAAACAGTGGAGCAGGAAGAGGAAATCATTGTCGATACTCCACCCCCTTCTTTGACACCTGGAGACAAAGTAGAAGTGTCTCCCAAGGCATCGGAGTTGGTCCAGACACAGCAAATGGAGGTGCCGCAGGTGGTCCCTTCGATTGAAAATGTGGACGACAAAGTGCCGACCACGCGCTTGACCTTTAACGATTTCGATTCCATGATGGGAACGGACAAGAAAGAAGAAACCAAATTCGCCCCCAAAGACATTGCGACCTTGGAACAAGCCTCGCTCGAAAAGGCACGCCAACGACAACAGGAAGAAGAAGAAAGCCGACTCAAGTTGTCGGATAGTTCCCTGTCCGTCGACGATTTGGGCATTCTAGACCTTTCCTTGGACGGTTCGAGCACCAGTGGTGGACCTGCCTTACAGGGAGGGTCCGTGAAAAAAGAAGAAGACTTGATGTCCCTGTTGGACATTCAAACGCTGTAATAAACACATTGCGAAACCAAATACAAACCACCCTGTAGGGCCTTTTTAAACATGTCTTACAGAGGGGGTTAGACATACATAAACCACCCTGTAGGGCCTTTTCAAACATGTCTTACAGAGGGTTAAATGGCAATAATTTAGTGGTTTATAGTAAATGGCAAGTAAAAAAGAGGTAAAAAAAGTCGGTCTTTGTTTGCCGGCCATGGTTTATTTTTTGGTGGGATTGGCGAACATTGGCGCGGACGTTGTGGGATTTGTCAACGAACATGTGAAAACAAACGAGCATTTTTTGCGTATTTGCATCAAAATTGTGGTGATATTTTTGGTGACCATTGGTTTGAATTTGCTTTGTGTGAATCGGTTGTTTTACTTGAGTTTGATTGCCACGGTTTTGTTAGTATTATATTTGTTGATAGATATGGCTCGCATTTTGTACCAGCAGCATGGACCGTCGCGTTTTTTGTCGCCGGTGCCGAGCAAAGTGGTTGCTGTGCCTACCACACCGAATCTGATTCGGTCGTTGAAGGATGGGTTATGGGTTGACCCGTATGATTTCATGGCGGCGCGAGTTCAACCAAATGAGAAAATCATTGGTTTGAGTTCGCGACAATAAAAAAATGTGATGTCTTGTTAAGATACTCTGAATGAGCAACAAAATAAATAGTAGGATGATACCGATGTATGCCAAATTCACGAAATTTTGTTTGCCGAGTTATGTATTGATTGCAGGTATTACCTTGTTGCTATTGTACGACGTGGTTTTAGGCAAACCGTTTTTGTTTTTCCTGTTGTATTTTGTCTTGACATATGCCTGGTGCTTGTTTCTCAATTTGTTGTGGAATACGGGTCACAAGACGGTTTCGTGGGTGCTCATTCTCTTTCCTTTCATACTCTTTCTTGGTTTTATTTGGCGGGATTTGACGGGTACGGATTTGGTGCAGACGATTCATGACGTCTCGGAATATCCGTTGACGCGTCTGATGGGATATTCCGATGTCATTGTCAAATAATTAGAAAGGGTTCCACTTTTTGCCAAGGAGTAGGCTGGTATGTCATTGCCCGTTTGGGAGGTAATATTACCCGTTTGGGAGGTACTGTTGCCTTGGGTATGTAGAGTTTGTGTCGAAGAACCAGGAAGGAGGACAAAGCGATGCAAGATGCCATACAAAGGGGATTTCTCATTTTGTTGTTGTCATTCATGTATACAGTCTTTAGTTCAATTTTGGCGAGGGCAAATATCTTTTTGTAATGTATAGTCATGTCCCATTCTACATTACAATTTTCACCCTATCACGCAGGGTCTACAGACTCTCATTCTACAAATGGCAATCATTTCTCAGCCGGTACTTCTTCGTTGGCGGCAAGTATGGTGGGCGGCAGAAAGAAGCCTTTGACCAAGAAGCAAAAAGCGGCGCTCAAACGTCATACACGCAAAGTTAAAGCCGCCTACAAGAAATTTTTGAAATTGGCACGCAAGAAAATTGTTGGTGGTGCAAACCTCCCTGTAACGCAAAGTACAACCCCCCCTGTAACGCAAAGTACAAACCCCCCTGTAACGCAAAGTACAAACCCCCCTGTAACCCCAGGTGTACCCCCCCCTGTAATGCAAGGTGCGGAACCAATTATAACGCCAATTGCGGGACAAATTTCAACGCCAGATGCACCAAATGATTCATCAATCTCTACTGCTAGCTCTAGTAATTCTGGTGTAACATCCACTGATGGTAAATATTTAGAAGACGAATTTGATGAAGCAGCAGACGATTTTGAACCAGCAAACCAACAAGCAAACCAACAAGCAAACCAACAAGCAAACCAACAAGGAGGAAGAAAGCGTCGCAAGTCGAGAGCCAAGTGGTAATCATTTGACAAAAAAGAGTTTGTTTGTTCCTTTTTGTCAAAAAAGAGTTTTTTTTATTTAACCAACGTCACTTTGACGCGTTCTTTAGGTGTCGGTACCGAGGCCCCTTGTTTCAGTCGCCAATCCGTCTTGACTTCACTCGACACTTCACAAAGCATATGTCGCTCAAATTCCTCTGGCGAGTGAAAAAACAGAACAATGGGTGATTGTCGACCTTTGTGGCCGGTGGCCCAGCATACTTTGAAAAACTGGTCTTCTGCGAGGGTACCCACCTTGGCTTTGGGCCAGTAAGCCCCGGTCACGGCATCGCGAATCCGGTAGTGTGGCGTAGTATTCGTCTCGTAGACGTGCACTACCACGGATGTCACTGGCCGACGACTGTTTTCGTACAAGTGTCGAAAGGCGGGGCCTATAGGGCACACCAATTTGATGGCGTCGTCCTCTTCAGTGCGCATATAAATGGCCTGTTTGCCTGGACTAATTTTAGGAAGAGGTTCAATGGATTCTTCTTCGTATTCCGAAGTGTACAAACTTCCTAACTCGTACTCTTCGTCCAATTCGGTTTCCATCGTTGACATTCTTTGTGTAAACATGTCGACAAAGCTTTACCCTGTTTCATCCAAACCACCCTGTAGGGTATTTTCCAAAACGGGTTTCCAAAAAGCCTTACAGAGGGTATGGATGTGTCGTATGAAAAAACAACAAACCACCCTGTAGGGTATTTTCCAAACGGATATTTCATATGTTGAAGGAGCTGGCTAGGCTAGGTAGTACGGGAACGCCATGTTGGAGGCACCAATACACACATTTGTTGATATTGACGCGTGTCAAGTGTTCGATGCGTGATTTCTTCGACGACTTGTTTTCCATGAGGGAAATGGTGGCATAAATGTTTTCGATTTGGTTCATACCGATGACGGTATTGGCTTCTTCCAACCGGTTCATGAAATACATGGGAATCTCCCCGGTCAAGAATCGTGTGCGTTCAGTGACGGGCGTTGTCACGGCCATCATATGTGCCAAGGTGGCCAAGAAGTAGGAATAAAAGGCGGAGGAATCGTCGTACAAGAAATTCATACAGACAATGTACCGCTCCGAATTGGCGTACCGGCTCGTTTGTGGCTTGGTCATGTAGACTTTGCTGTACATGGAAGACAACAAATAGAGGAGGTCGGTGGTGGCTTTGGAAAACGAATCAAACAATTTCAAGACAAAGACACCACCGCGTTTCTGCATACAAACGGCAAACGCAATTTGAGCAAACAAGAGGGGCAAAATTTTGTGCTCCTGTTTGTTGAAATCATCCGAGAAATCAAAGCCTCCGTCGGCCGTGATAAAATCCATGGACGACCCATATTTCTGCACACAATCAATAAAATTATGCACAGACAACAAATTGCCGGTTCCATCGGCGCCATATTCAATCGACACCTGCGGATGATTGCGCAAAAATACCTGCGACTTTTTCCACGACGGAATCATCTTGTCTGTGTCGTCTATCAATGTCATTCCCACATACAAATCCGAGATACTCCCTGCAGGGGCATGTAGATGCCGTTCTTTCACAAAGGCCTCGATGAAACCACCCGGCCCTTCGGCCAAATGAAATGTACGAATCGGAAGATGCGGATAACACATGTCCATCATCTTGAAATGCGAAATGATTTCCACCATTTTGAAATAACTGCGCGACAACGGACGGTAGGTTGACACCGAATTCTTCAAATGTGGCACCAGTGTGTGAATATATTCGTAGGGATTGGTGTATTCTTTGAAAATGTCCCACTCTTGGTCGAAATATTTGATTTTTTCTTTGATTTCATACAGATACTGCTGCAACGAATTGTTTCCGAATTCCACCGTTGTTGTTGTTGTTGTTGTTGTTGTTGTTGTTGTTTCCTGCTGTTGCAATGAATTATTGCTCGTATCCATGTAATGCAGCTTTTTGAACGTCGCGAAATGTGCGTGTGGCATCAAAAAAAAATTCATTACCCCTATCTTTTTACCTCGTTCTTTTCTACTATCAATACACTTTTAAACCTTTTCCTGTAAGACTTCTTCAAAATTGATTTAAAAAAGAAAATATGTTATAGTACCAATACCATGCCCCGAATCAACCAACTTTTGAAACAAGCGATGAATCCGGTTGCTTACCGCCCCTTTATTGAACGTGTCAAATACAATGTACCTTTTGGCTACCTTGATTCACAACGCGAATTCCGCGCCTTTGTCAATATTGATATCGACGAAGTTGGCGAATATGTCTACTACCAATACGGTAACAAATACTCCATTCCACAACGCATCGCCAAAGAAAAAAAAGTACCCATCGATGAATGGTTCGCCCACTTGTACTTTATCGACAAATATGGACGCGCCTACCCACTACATAACCTCTCTATCGAATGAAGGAACCTCCCTAACTAGAATCGCTCGGCCTTTGGCCTCGCGAGCGATGTATACACTTCTTTATGAAACCGTTTTGTCAACAGATTACAAAGGCCTTACAGGGTGGTTCAGGTAAGTCGATAAATATATTTTGAATATTTCACAAACACAATAATGCTTTCGAATATGATACTTTCGAGTATGATATTTGGAGCATTTTTTCATGTCACTAAACCCCTCCTGTAAGGCCTTTTCCAAACCCATTTTAACAATTTTTACATAAAAGTTGTTAAAAAATTAAAATAAAAAAAATCAAAAGAAGAAGGAAGAAAGAATCAATCTTTTGCTGATGCGCGTTTGATTTTGTATGTCGACCCAGCTGCATCATTATCTGTATGAATTTCCGGAAGCACCCTCGTCATCGGTTTGTCAATGACGACCAAGCCGGGTCCTTGCCAGTTGGTGAGCGCCCGGTATTCTTGTATTGACAAGGTGCCCAAGTATCGGTCCAAGACGTAGTACGGATGCGGTGCCGGACGGATGCCACGAGAATGCGGTGAGCCATACCATTTGTTCAAAAAGTGGAGCCGTTCAAATTTGGTGTGGTCGTCGATGTTTTCCTTGAATAGATACGACACAGCACAGGGCGGCGAACAGAAATGACCGTACACCAACAAAGTATCTGGCAATTCCTGCCTGGGAATATAACAGGGGTCGCCACTGAAATCATAAGTGCACCAGAAACAGGCACTGCGACGCGAAGCATCCACCTCATTCTTGTAAAACTTGATTTTCAAATCCTTGATTTTCGCATGCAACTCCTCCGTCGGCAAATCCCCCTTGACCAACTCCTTGACTTCACTCTTTTGCCCTAACAAATGTGTGCCACATTTTCTACACAACTCCGCGTATGCCGAATTGTCCGTCGCCTGTGGGTCCACTGTGCTTTCCATATCATTCGTATACAGCCCAAATGGAGTCTTGGACAACGTGTCCAAGGTCATAATTTCCGGCGGAACCGTCGGGTCATAACTCAATGGATGCGTCAACATTTTGTGGATGTTGGCTTGGTGGTCATCCAAGTCCTTCAGCGAACACTTCAGATGCAAAATCACATTGGGAACCAACTGGATGGGCTCCACTGGCTCCGGCTCCTTGACAATCATTTTCTTGCTACGTAGTTTGCGTGGCGCGGCCACAGATGGTGCTCCCTCTTCTGTCACTTCCTTTTTCTTGCCGCCCTTGGTACGTTTGACTTCCGACATATTGTTTGGCATCCATACTACCCGCCCTTTTATACCCATTCACTTCTTTTCATTGTTTGTATCCGTTTTTATCAGTCTATCTTTTTTTCTTGTTTAGTACAAACAGAATGTCCGAAAGTTCGTATCGTTTCGAATCGATAGATTTGTCGGAGTCTTTGTTGGACTCCATTGTCGACGCCACCTACGTCATCCACTTGACAGGCAACGGACGTGAAGAAACAATGCGCCAACAGTTGGCCAAGTATCCACCATCGAAACGTACCTATGTACTGCACAACAAGGGATACATGACAGGCGAAAAGGGCCCGCATGTCCAGTCGACGTCGGAAGACATTGTGCACGCGAATGTGCATATTTTCGAGCATGCCTTACAGGAAGGGTATGGAAATATTTTGGTGTTGGAAGACGACTTCTTTTTTGGCGAGGCCATTCGCAGTCCGGAAGTCGTACAAGACATTGTCGCCTTTTTGCACAAGTTGGGCAAGCAGCCCTACCTGTACTCTCTAGGTTGTCTGCCCTTTTTCGCTCTGCCTGCCGAACTGGACAAGGCCTTTTGCCGCCACTATTTCGGACCTTTTTTGGCCACCCATGCTTGCCTGTACTCGCCAGCCTACCGCGACGATGTCTTGCAACGGCGAAATAATTTGCGCCGTGTGGACTGGGAAATCGTCAATCCGACGTGTTTCTTTTATCACGAACCGCTGTGTTTCCAATTGTTTCCTGCCACTGAAAATCGGAAAAAATGGGGACAACAACTAATTCCCGCCATGTACTCCTTGGTGCAAGCGGGGGCCGACTGGTTTGTCCCTTTTTTCGCACTGGATACGTCCATCAAAGGCTACTATTTCCTCTACTTTTTGGCGAAATGGTGGATTCTCATTGTCCTCGTCGTCTACTTTGTCATGTCCTTTTTGTTCTCCACCTGTCTACACCTCGTCGAATCCGTCATGTTCTCCGTCTTTTCACCCCTCGCCTACCTTCTTCCCTCTTCCAATCACGTTCAAGTACAAGTCGCCACACCAACCACCACAAAACCACATACCATACCCCCTGTAAGGCCTTTCCTCGACCCGTCGAAACCCCTGTTGGACTATACCTCGGTCAAAGTCAACCTTCCCACCGAATGGCTGGACACAGTCCTACAAACCCTACAGGGGGATGATACAGGGCCATGGGACGAAGATTGCTTCCGAATCTAATCAAACAATGCCTTCTTTACTTTTTTTTGATTTTATTACCTTTTTTTCATTTTGTTTTATTTGAACAAATAGTGAGTAGATTCTGTTACCGAGGCAACTTCAGGAAACAGGTCATGGAAACGAGCAGGTGCGATGACTTCTTGTAGTTGTATGCATCCGCGGAATGCTGCATGTTCAATAATAATAACTGATTCGGGAATGACAATGGTTGTAAGTCTTCTGCAGTTACAGAATGCATATTCTCTAATAGTGGTAACCGAGTTAGGAATGGTAACGGATGTAAGACTTGTGCAGGCATAGAATGCATACTTTCCGATAGTAGTCACCGAATCATGAATGATGACTGTTTGAAGTCCTCTGCATACTTCGAACGCTGCTTTTCCTATAGTGGTAACCGATTCAGGAATGGTAATAGAAGTAAGTCCCGAGCAGCCATGGAATGCATACTTACCGATATCCGTCACTGAGTTAGGAATGGTAACAGATGACAGTCCAATGCATCCTTCAAAGGCAAAGTCTCCAATAGTGGTGACCGAGTTAGAAATGGTAACAGATGTCAGTTCAGTACATCCTTCGAATGCATACTTTTCAATTGTGGTCACCGAGTTGGGAATCGTGATGGATGTAATGTCTGTGCGTCCTCTGTATGAAGGAATGGTTATAGACATGGTTATAACGATTGTTTTGTTATTGCATTTAAAATAATTAAATGCAATCAATTTTATTATAAATATACAAAGTCGTTTAAGAGCGATGAATCCATGAATGATTATTATTTAGCTTCGTCCAATTTGGAATAAATCGAGGAAAATACAGAGGGATTTGATTGTTGTTGTGAAGAGGTCGTGTCTTTGTTTCGGTCATAACTCTGCGTCCATTCGCTGATGATAGGAAACGTACACGACAAATGTTTCTGCAAATACAACATTTCCGCCGACGTCTGATTTTCTTCGTTCAACACCTTGTGGTAATCCGAATAAAAATCCAACGTATCCATATCGTCCCGGTGCGATATCTTCATCTGCACCCGCGGGAAATCACCGTCGTTCAACGAACCAGAATGTACCAAATTGGCATCAAACAACAATGCATCCCCTGTAAGGCAGTGCACAGTCTGTGTTGTATCTGTCCAATTCATGTTGTCCTCCCGGTGCTGATGTGAGCCCGGAATGACATCCAAACAACGATTCATGTCCGTCAAATAAACAATCACCGTATAGGAAGGATGTTTTTGTTCACCATTGAATTGGTCGCCATTGTAGTCCCGATGACACGTATGGAAACGCGATTTCTTCAAATAAAACACATAGTCGTGAAACTGATACCCTGGTGGCAAAAAAGTCAAGACCTTGTCCGACAACGTCGAACCCGGCCGCGTCAAATACTCTTGCATCTGCAACGTTTCATCCCGCTCCATCAAACCACGCAATATACGCATGTCCTCCTCTGTCATGATACGCTGGAAACGCTGGATGCCATCTTTCTCCAAATCCCAATCCGTACGAGGCTTACCCCATTGTCGAACATGGAAAAAACGCATCACCAACGTCATACATAAATAGATGATGATGATAAAAAACAAAAAATACAGAAAAAAAAAGAAAGGTTTTAACACTACACACACAAACCATCCTGTCCTCCTTTCCGTCTTTGCCTTTTCCGTCTTTGCAATAGTATCTGCCATCATAGGCATCCTTATAGTAGCAATTGATATTATTCGTAACCCTTCTAATACTTGCTTCTTCAAAACGTCTTACAGGTGTAAGATATTTACGAATTGACTATCTACATACACAGGTGAAATAATAATAATAATAATATATATAATGAAATCATACAGAAAAAAAGAAAATAAAAAAAGGAAAATAACACAAAGAAGGAAAAACCGAATCTATAGACGGAAAGGAGGTAGTAACCCTCCTGATTTCGAGGGTTATTTTCCTCGTAACACTAACGGATTTATTGATATTCCTAATAAGCTAACAAGTAAAAATATAAAATGTAATGAGTTCAGTAAAAACCCAATAGTAATAATTCCCGAATCTGTGACGAGTATTGGAGAAAGTACCTTTTATAATTGCGACAGTATCATTGGGATTATTATGAGCGATTCCGTCACGAGTATAGGAAGTAGTGCATTCAAAGGTTGCACCAAACTCCTTTTTATCACGATTTCGAATTCCGTGAAAGTGATAGAAATGAGTGTCTTCGAAGATTGCACCAATCTGCTTTCCATTATGATTCCAGATTCCGTGACGACAATTAGACGTAATGCCTTTGCAGGTTGCACAAAACTCAGTTTAGTCGTGATTCCCAATTCCGTGACGACTATTGAACACGGAGCCTTTTCTAGATGCACAGGTATCAAGTTCGTCATTTCTCCCAAGAAACAGTTTCTTAAACGTATCTTTCCAGAAGTGAATATAACTGATGAACTTACACGTGAGATGGTAGATGAATGTAATTGGGTTGCTCCTGAAGGTAAATTCGTGATTCCGAAATCTGTGACGAGTATAGGAGAAAGAGCCTTTGCAGGAGAGCAAGGAAGGCAATTAATTTCCATCGAGATTCCGGATTCCGTGACGAGTATTGGAAACGCTGCCTTCTATAAATGCAGCAGACTGACATCCATCATGATTCCCGTTGGTGTGACGAGTATTGGGAATCATGCCTTCTCTAGTTGCACCAGTCTTGAAAATATCGTGATTCCGGATTCCGTGACGAGTATTGGAAAAAGTGCCTTCTCTGATTGCACCAGTCTCAGAAATATCGTGATTCCTGTTCGTGTACCGAGTATTGGAAATCATGCCTTCTCTGGTTGCACCAGTCTCAGAAATATCGTGATTCCCGATTCCGTGAAGAGTATTGGAAATTATGCCTTCTCTGGTTGCACCAGTCTTGAAAATATCGTGATTCCCGATTCCGTGGAGAGTATTGGAATTAGTGCCTTCTCTGGATGTACTGGACTGACATCGATAGTCATTCCTGGTTCTGTTACTAGTATTGGAGAGAGTGCCTTTGATGGTTGCAAAAACTTAACAGATGTCTCTGCTCCCGAAGAGTTTTATAATCGTTTTCCAGAATTCAATTCAATTCAATTCAATTCAAGACATTCTGTAAGTTCCACAGATGAACATGAACACGGCATTGAACTTATGAAAGTAAAGCAGCGGGACAAAGACAAAGCCTGAGTCTAGCACCAATGGGCCAACCCAGTATGGGTAAGTTTAGATAAAAAAAGAAATTCATTACCCCCTGTAAGGCATTCTCAAAACGTCTTACAGGTGTAAGATATTTACGAATTGACTATCTACATACACAGGTGAAATAATAATAATAATATATATAATGAAATCATACAGAAAAAAAGAAAATAAAAAAAGGAAAATAACACAAAGGAAAAAACGAATCTATAGACAGAAAGGAGGTCTATCCTATCCTATTACTTTTGTTAATGTTCCTGATAACGATTCTATAACGCTAACAAAAGAAAATATAAATTGTAAAAAAGAAGTGTTGTTTAATTTACCTCTTCCAGTAACAATTCCCAAATCAGTAACCAGTATAGGTGATAGTGCCTTTGAAAATTGCCCTAGAATCACTAACATAGCAATGTACGATTCCGTGACGAGCATAGGAAATAGGGCCTTTTATGGTTGCGGTGACCTCACTTATATCGCGATTTCGGATAACGTAACGAGCATAGGAGAAAGTGCCTTTGAAGGTTGCGTAAATCTCCTTTCCATCGTGATTCCCAATTCCGTTACAAGAATAAATCATAGGACCTTCGCAAAATGCCGAAGTCTCCGTTTTGTCGTGATTCCCGAATCCGTGAGATTTATTGGATATCAGGTCTTTGAAGATTGCGACAGTATCAAGGTCGTCATTTCTCCCAAGACACAGATTCTTAAACGTATCTTTCCAGAAAAGATTATAAAAGATGAACTTACACGGCAGATACTTGATAATTCTCATTGGGCTGTTCGTGATGAAAAATTCGTGATTCCGAATTCCGTGAGAATTATTGGAGAAAGTGCCTTTGAAAAACAGTCATTCATTTCCGTCGTGATTCCCGATTCCGTGATAAAAATTGGAAAAAAAGCCTTCTCTAGTTGCACCAGTCTCACTTCCATCATCATTCCCCAATCAGTGAAGAGTATTGGAGAAAATGCCTTTTCTCATTGCACCAGACTCACTTCCATCCGGATTGGGAATCGGGATACTTCCATTTCCACTCGGAATTCTTTTATTGAAGAGAAGGCCTTTTATGGTTGCACCACAGCCACAGAAATCGTGATTGGGAATTCTGTGGACAGTATTGGAGTTTCCGCCTTTGCTCAATGCACCAGAGTCACTGAAATCACGATTCCGGATTCCGTTACGAGTATTGGATTGTCTGCCTTCCGTAATTGCACAAGTCTCACTACCATTAATATTGATGGGGCTTCTTTGAAAAGTATCGGACATTTAGCCTTTTCATTTTGCAGAGGTCTGACTGAATTCGTCATTCCCAATTCCGTGAAGATTATTGGAACAAATGCCTTTGAAGGTTGCACAAGTCTCACTACCATGAATATTCCCAATTCCGTGGATAATATTGATTATTATGCATTTAAAAATTGCACCACACTTACTTCCATTGTCATTGGGAATTCTGTGACAAGTATTAAATATGCAACCTTTGAAGGTTGCTCACGTCTCACTTCCATCGAATTCAATAAACCATCTTCCATGACGAGTATTGAAAATGGTGCCTTCGAAGGTCTCACCAGTCTTATTTCCATTATCATTCCCGTTGGTGTGACGACAATTGGAGAAGAAGCCTTCAAAAATTGCACCAGTCTCACTTCCATCGTGATTCCCGATTCCGTCACCTATATTGGATACAATGCCTTTGAAGATTGCACCAGTCTCACTTCCATCATTATTCCTGATTCCGTGATTATTATTGCAGAAAATGCATTCGAAGGTTGCACAGGTCTCACTACCATGAAAATTCCCAATTCCGTGGAGATTATTGAACGTTATGCATTTAAAAATTGCACCAGACTCACTTCCATTGTCATTGGGAATTCTGTGACAAGTATTAAATATGCAACCTTTGAAGGTTGCTCACGTCTCACTTCCATCGAATTCAATAAACCATCTTCCATGACGAGTATTGGAAATGGTGCCTTCGAAGGTCTCACCAGTCTTATTTCCATTATCATTCCCGTTGGTGTGACGACAATTGGATACGAAGCCTTCAAAGATTGCACCAGTCTCACTTCCATCATTATTCCTGATTCCGTGACGTCTATTGGAGAAACTGCCTTTAATGGTTGCAGAAAGTTAATATATGTCTCTGCTCCCGAACGGATTTATAAAAAATTTCCAAAATTCAAAAGACATTCTGAAGGTTCTACATTACCGTATAATGAAGGCATGGAACTTGAAGACATGACAGGAAAATCAATAAAGCCGCAGGTCGAGGCCGAAGAAGTCCGGGATTGGACCAACCAAGAATGGTTGTTAAGTTTTAGAAAAAAAACCTCTGAAAAAAAAGACCTCTCTGTAACGTCTTCTCAAAACGTCTAACAGATGGGTATGAAATAGGTTATTATACTATGTACGACGCCATCATTGTTGGTGGTGGCATTTCTGGTCTTTATACCGCCTACAAACTTCGGAAACGACATCCTCACTGGCGTATGGCCTTGCTCGAATCCGCCGACCATTTGGGCGGACGTGCAGAAACCTCGATGTTTCATGGTGTCCGTATTTTGCATGGTGCCGGCATCGGTCGCCGCGGCTACGACCACTTGTTGTTGGGTTTGTGCCGGGACCTGGGCGTTGAAACACACGACTTTGTCTATGAAATGGGCTATACATCCGACATTCCTTACCCCGCCGACCTACAACAATTGGTACGCGATGTCAAACGGGGCTACGACCCTCTCGGTAAACACCGTGGCAAAACGTTCAAAGAAGTCGCCCTTGATGTCGTTGGACAGCAGCGATATGCATTGTGGCGCGTGTCGAATGGCTACACGGATTACGAGGAAGAAGACCCCGACGAAACGTTTAAAACCTTTCGATTCGATGACAGTGGCGCGGGCGACGGCTGGACCAAAGGCGTCTCCATTCCCTGGAAAGACGTCATTGATGCCATGGCTTCTTCCTTTGGCCAAAAACATATTCACCTTTCTGAACGCGTCACAAAAATCCTTCCGAATGAAGACGGTAGTGAATTCTTACTTTCAACAAAAAGAAAATCACACCAAGATTGGAATACACGACGTGTAGTGGTATCTACAGATATACGTGGGGTACGTGATTTGGTGCCGGGTGCCAACGCGGTTGAAAGTCCTTACAGGGGGGTTATGGCGCAGCCTTTTTTGCGTGTGTATGCTCATTTCACTGGTCCTTCTGTGGGATTGATGAAACGACTGGTGCCGCATACGACGGTGACGGCAACGCCGATGTACAAGATGATTCCAATCGATGCGGAGAAAGGGGTATATATGATTGCTTATACTGACAATGCGGGGGCGTTGTACTTTCGTAAACGACCTCTTCTGCTGCAAAATACCCATGCAGCGCACAAAGGGTGGTCCCGACTGTGTGAAAATGCATTGTTGGTGCCCAAGGGTTCACTTTGTATTGATGATATTTCGGTGCATTATTGGGAGGTGGGGACACATTATTTTCGCCCATTGGACAAGAAACGGTATTCAAACAGAAGGGCTTTCCTACAAAAGGTGCAACATCCGATGCATCATTTGTGGGTGGTGGGGGAGGGAATGTCACGAAACCAGGGGTGGACCGAAGGGGCACTGGAATCAGTGGAAGCTATTTTTCCGACTTTGTTAACGTCGACGAGATGACTTACGATTTTTCTTTCGAAAACTTTTCTTTGACTTTCGACGTCTGTAACCTCCCAGCATACCATGATATTTTGGAACAATAATATCATTATTCTTTGGAACCCCCTTTGAATTAATATCAAGAACATTTTCCGTGGGACTTTTCATTGTAATTGTACGTTGGACTAAATTTTGTGGAACTGTTATTCCCTCCATTTCATTTTCTATAGTTGAATCATAAATATCGGGGGTTTTAGCATCGAATGTGTACATTGATTTAAATTTTATTGAA
>Ga0209400_1000314_pt1 | contig 41930 bp, 34 predicted proteins | sample M_130807_EF_Meta_FD_187313 | JGI IMG/M metagenome (GOLD analysis project Ga0209400, IMG submission 187313) | Freshwater microbial communities from Lake Montjoie, Canada to study carbon cycling - M_130807_EF_MetaG (SPAdes) (version 2) | ecosystem: Environmental > Aquatic > Freshwater > Lake... | reverse complement strand
CCTCCAGGTGATGCATGCGGCTCAGGTAGGAGCCCGTGCATTGGCCATTGCGATAGCGCTCCACCTCCACCATGTGAATCAAATCCTCCGGTTTGTAAGGCCCCGGTTTGTAGGTCAACATCCGCGACAGGCCGAGTGAGTTTTCATAAAACGTCCAGCAATCCATCGCCAGCAGATTCACCACCGGGCTCTCGATCCGGTTGTCGACCTCCAGTGTGTAGTTGACGTATTTCGTCCCCAGCAATGCCCGCGCCGCAAGGGTCGTGCGTTGCCCGATCGGTCGCGCCCGCCAGTTTTCGCTCTCGGCCTGTTTGACGATCGCGTAAAACTTCGAGTCGCCCTTGAAAACCGTGTCCTTCGGCAATCGCAGCGGACTCGGCGGCGTCACCGTATGCAAGCGCGGGTCCTGGGCGCGGAGCACACCTGCAAGCAACATCATCAGGCACAGGCATTTCATAAGCAACAAGGTAGGGGCATCGCGGAAGAATTCCAGCATTTTCCCAACGGGGTGGGCATTTGCCGGAAATGAAACCACGACGATTTCAAGCCCGCGGCACTTTGAAGCTTGCGCCGGGAAGCTCGTTTTCCCATCTTTGTTCATGCCTGAGACCGATCCCTTGCGTGACGCCATTCGTGACATTGCCGATTTCCCCAAAGCCGGCATTCTTTTCAAGGACATCACCCCGGTGCTCGCTGATGGAAAATTGTTCCGTGACAGCATCACCCGTTTGTGCGCGACAGCGGAAGGTCGGCACATCGACAAGGTGGTGGGCATCGATGCCCGCGGATTCATCTTCGCCGCCGCCGTCGCCGACCGCATGGGTGTGGGGTTCGTTCCCGTCCGCAAGCAGGGCAAGCTCCCCTGGAAAACCCGCGGCCTGGCCTATTCGTTGGAATACGGGGAAAATGTCATCGAACTCCACGAAGACGCCGTTTTTCCGGGCGAAAAAATTCTGCTCGTCGACGACCTGCTGGCCACCGGCGGAACCGCCGCCGCCGCTGCGGAGTTGATCACCGCCCTGGGCGCGGAACTGATCGCGGCATCGTTTTTCATCGAACTAACAGAACTCAAGGGACGCGAAAAACTCTCCCCCTGTCCGGTCCACGCTATCCTGGAGTTTTGATGGAAAGGATCAGTCTTTTTTCTGAATCAAACGAAAGCGCGAATGATAACAACCCGCGTTGTGTTTTTTGCAGCACGCATAACAGGCAAGTGAGCGGGTGATTTTTTTGACTCGCTTGTATTCACCCAGACAATTCTGGCAGTAGTACACGAATTTCTTCTGCATCTTGCGGCGCTTCAACGGCAGAGTGTGAAAAACCGGTTCGTCAGGAATACCCAGCTCGATGCACGCCTGACGCCACTCGATGCCATGGGCGTCAATCCTGCGTCGACCCGCCCTTTCGTAGGCAATCAAATGAGCCAGCTCATGCCGCAGCGTTCGCCATTTTTGCTCGGGATCGATTTTCTCGATCTTGGGATTCAACTCGATCAATCGATCCGGCCACCACGCGCGACCCGCCGTCGTTTGCATGCGGGTATTCCAAGAAACCCGCACTTTGCGGGCCAGTTCGGGCAGACCCATGGCTGCGACCGTCTCACGACACCAAATGGTCAAAACGAGGTCCTGAATTTGCGAGGCGATCCTCCGTTTCACCGCCGTGCCGGGTTGGGGCAACCATGAAAATTCCATCTGCCAAGGTTGTCGTCGCATTACGAACGCTGAACTATCATATTCCCCCGACCTTGGCAACGCCCCTGCCCGGGAAAAATCATTTTTCTTCAAAAAAACAACTTCGCCAACGGGCACTCAGGAGTTTTAACGATTTAACGGAATATCGTACGCCGCCCGGGCCGATCCCCCATGACAACGCCACGATCGAATTCCCAGATGGGCCCATTCAACGCTTGACTCATCCAGGACAGCAGCTTGATCGATCAAAAAAATCCGCAGATGGAAACCTCCGCATGCATTGCTTCATACGATATCGACAAACCCGGTAGCGCTCCATTGACTGCCAAATTGCAGACCAATTTGAAGCCAACCAACAAAAAAATGATTTTCGGGGGCAAAAAAGCTCAGGCTTATAAGGCGGTGGCGGCACATTCAACGTTTCAATCTTGCCTCGGGTCGGAAGAATCGGCGCTGGCGGTCAAAGCTGAGCGTCTTGGTGAAAAGTCCGCTGCCTGCATCCGTGGCGTTGAAGCCTGTTGGGAGATTCCACGTTGTCAGATCATCCGATGCCTGGAAATCAACACTGATGAAACTCGAATACGCAGCGGGCCAGTTCACACGCAGGGTTGGGGTGCCCGTGTCGCGATTGAGCTTGAAGCCGGAGAAGACCAGCGGTGTGGGTGGGCCGCCGGGTGAACTGCCGGCCCATCGAGGATCCGTGCCGCGGAAGTATTCCTCGCCGAGCGAGTAGGTGCCGCCGTCGCCGATGTCAGAGAGATTGTAAGCCAGCGAGCCGAAGTGATGCATCTCCCAGGTATCGGCGAGCAAGTCGCCATCGCTATCGGCGTCGATAACGGAGGGCAGGCTGCTCACGCTGAGACTGATCACCTCCAGGCCGGTGTAGCTGCCAACGGTGGGCAGATCGTTGTAGGCAGTGACCAGCAATGGCGTGCCTGTGGGCAGAGCCAGATCAGCAGGCAGCGCGAAGGCGTTCCGATTGGCATCGACCAAAGCATAAGTGATCGTGGCACCGCTGTTCTGCGCGAGTGTGAGACCAACGGGGCTGGCCGTGCTGGGAATGTAGAGCGTGTAGGTCGATGAGGTGCGCCTGGTGATGCCTGCGAGGATGGCGCTGAGTTTGGCCGCTGCATCAGTCAGCTCGCCAGCGCTCAGGCTGCCGCCGGTTTGATACTCGGTGGGCAGGGCTCCGGTGCTAACCCAGGTGTGCAGGGCCTTCAGCGGCGTGGGCATGTCGCCAAGGTGATCGGTGGCAAGCGACTCGTGACGATCATACACATCGCGGGCGAGCTTGCGCAGCGCCTTAGCGCCGGCATCGCTGCCATTGAGCTGGGTATTGATGTGACTCAGCAGCACCGGCACGCGGACGACAGGTGCAGTCGGATGCGTGGCATCGGGTGAACGCAGATCACGCAGGCTGCCGATGGAGGTGCTGTCGAACACCGCGCCGTCTGGAGTTTTCGGCGTGTTGCCGCGAGCGGTGAAAAGGGTGTCCAGCGCGCTGTGAACGATCAGTGCTTCGAGTGTGGTCACGGGCGTCAGCGCGATCTTCGCATAGGGCTGGCCACCGCGATTCGCCGCCGTGATGAAGCCCGCCTTCCAAGAAGCAGCCGCCCCGGTGCCGCCGTTGATGGCGAAGGTGAAAGTCTGCTGCGATGAGCTCCAGCCGGAGTCAAAACCCTGCGTGTCATCAATGGAGCGCCAGTTGGCATTACCGCTCTGCCAGTTCACTCCGCCCCAGCTAAAGGTGGTGCCAGTGGCCACGGGCGTGCCCTGGGTGACGCCAAAGCTCCAGCCATCCATATCCGGCGTGGGCACGATGCCCAGCTTCTCCCGACCGCGCGGCTCCACGCCGGTGGAGGGAATCACGGTGAAGTTTTGCTCACTGCGCACCACCACGAAGCCGGTGTCGCCCGTCGCATTCAGCACATTGACGCGGCCGTAGCTGGTGGAACTGGCACCCAGGCCCACCTCACCGCCCTGCACATTGGTGCCCAGCGTGGCGTCGTAATGAGAGCCCAGCGGACGCCCTGCGGGATCGGTCACATCGAAGGTGGTGCCCGACTGAGCAAAGCCAGCGCTCAGGCCCGCAACGGTGTCAGACCGCACGCCGACATCGACGATCATGGTGCTGAGCGTGGGTTCTTCTAAGGGCTTGTCCGCAGCGTTCTTTGGACTGGTGCCAGCGGCCAGTTCGTCGCGGTCCGTGAAGCCATCGCGATCGCTGTCGAGTCCTGCGGACGGGTCGAGACCGCTAGCCACCTCGACGAAGTCGGGCACACCATCGCCATCCCTGTCCTGCAATGCAGCGGGCGTGGTGAACTGATAGACAGCGCTTTGAGTTGGCGTGGTGCCGACGCCGGGGCGGTCGGCATAGAATTGCACTGTGCCGTCGGTGAAGACCCACGGTGGTGAAGCTGCATTGTAAGCGGTAAATGAACCGCTGGTGCCCAGCCGGTAATAAACCGTGCTAGCTCCACTGTTGCCGCTAAAGGTGATCTGTATGCTCTTGTTATAAGTGCCGGCCACCGGCGAGATGCTCACGTCTTCGATCAAGGGACCGATCTTGCTGTCAAAGGTCGCCATGCTGAACTGCGCATGCAGTTGATTCACCGCCGTGCCTGGAGGCGAACTGCTGGCGACGCCCACAAGCTGGGCTGACGAAGCACCGATGCCGGTGGTGGCACTCACGTAGTTCGCTACCGACGCGTTGACGTTGAACGGACCGCCGCCCACGGTAACCCCATTGCTCCAGTCGCCGCCATGATAGCTGCGCAGGAGCAGGGGATTGTCTTCACGGAAGGGGAAATTGGAGAGCAGCAGGATATTCGCATAGCTGCTGTAGGCGCTGACGGATGGGAGCGCAGTGATGCCTGTCTGCGACCATCCAGAGCCAGTGTTGGCAAAGGAGATTGCCGTGCTTGAAGGCTGACCAACGCCGGGGGCATAGAGCAAAAGGAAGCCCGCGCTGCCGCTCACAGGAACCAACCCGGAGAGCACGCCTGTCGCCCCGCTAGGTGCGATGGCTGTGGCAGCGCCAAAACCGCCAGCAGACGTGTAGCTGTAGAGAGCCACGCTGCCGTTGTCAAACCGCACCAGCATTCTCATGCCGGTCGTATCCTGAACGGGGATGATCTGCGCGATGCTCGCGCTGAAAGTCGCAGGATTATCAGCGCCCAGAATCCAATTGGGGCCGCTGGCTTTAATGCGGCGCACGTGCACGTCCGCACTGCCGGGCACGTAAAAGACGACATCCATATTAGGCGATTCGAAGGGCACGGTGATGAACTGCGTATTGTCCGGCATGGATGATGAGACCAGGACTTCGGTGAAGCCGACGCCGGTGGGATTGATTGCGTGAAATGTATTGGTCGTGCCCGCATCGCGGATGAAGCCGAACAACGCAGTGCCGCCTACCGTTGTAGTGAGCGGATTGCCGCGCAGCACGAGGCCTTCCGGGCAGTCGTCAATGTCGATGATCGACCACGCGCCCGCATTGGAGCGAATCTCGCGCAACGCACAGCCGAACGCGGGATCATTGCCAACGATCAGCGCGATGTCGTCCTCGGGTGTTGGCGAGGCACCTGTGGTGATGTCGATGGCGCACATCGTTTGCGGTCCGATACCAGCGGTGAGGATCGACTTCGGCTCGATGTAGCCCGTGATGTTTGGCGTGAGCACCTGCACGCGGTTTTGATCAGGAGCGGTAACAGCGAAGCTGTCCAAGCTTGTGCCATTGAGCTTGCCCAGGGCGGCCCCGCTCAAGCTGGTGACGCCGGTGGGGCGTGAGTTGGCGAAGGATGGTATTCCCGTGCCAGAGCGCGTGCCGACACGATACAAACCTGTTGGCTTGTCGATAATGACAACATCGACCTTGCCATCGCCATTGAAATCGCCGGAGGCGGTGAACTCCCGGTCGGTTTCAAAGGTCGGCGTTGCGGCATGCGGCAGGGTGCAAGTCGCAGCCAGGGCGAGGAGAATGGAAGGTAGTGATTTCGAGTTCATACCATTGGGCGGTAGTAGGATTACTGAAGCGGCGGAAGCAACGGGCAGGGAGATTGTCTAGATTCGTTCAGGGCACGTCAACGGTGTTGGTGACGATCACTCGCTCGATCTCCTTGTTAGGGCTGAAGCGCACGAGCAGATACTTGTAGCTGGCGCCTTTCAGCACGGGCTGACGGTCCACAAGGAAGATGTCGTGGTCGAAGTTGGAAGCAGTGCCGTTGAGCGGGCTATCGGACTCGTGCAGAATGGTGATCCAGGGATCGGTCACCTCCACATTTCCGCTTGTCGTATTCTTGACATACGCGATACCTTCCATCATGGGCGTGACTTGAACAATGTCACCCGGCACCACGGAGAAGTTCGTGTTGGCCACCTGCACGCGATACATCGCGATGGGCAGAACGCAGCCAGCGGGCGACTCCCGCGGTTCAGCGGTCGCCACTTCCGCATTGGTGTAGAGGCGGTTCAGCGGATCATTCAGCGTGCTCACACGGTAGAAGGGAATGTTCGACGACCCGCCACCGCCGCCGCCTGTTTGCCTATCCTTGGTCCCGACGGTGAGAACAGGGGTCGTCAATGGATCAGCATACTCGCCAATGCGGACGGCATTACCTTTCCATGGGGACAGCCTCGCCACATTGAGATGCGTGGCCGTTATGCCGGCGTGGAAACTCGCCTGCGAAGGCAGTGCGCGCTCAGGCCACGGCACCTGGGGATTGAAGGTGAAATTGCGCGTGGTGAAAGATGCGCTCTCCACATTACTGAAAGAGCCTGCGAACCTTGAGGTGTAATTACCCACGCCCACGGCGCGCACCATTACGATGTATTCGTCGCTGGCGGAGACGGGCAGATTCACTGTGAACTCCGGTGAACCACTTGGGTTGAGATGCCGAGCTAGGGCAGTTTGAAAGACCGAGAAATCCACGCCCATGGCATCGGCTTCGGTGCTAACGTAGTTCGGATGAGTGGCCTCCTGATCCACACTCAAGCCGCTGCCCGAGCTGGTAGGTGCGGAGCCAGAGCGGCGGCCAACCCAGATTTCAAAGCGCTCCACGCCTGCGGGATTGCAGAACCACGATACCTTCATGCGCGGTGTGATGCTTGGCGGCACGCTCTCGAGGGGTTCCAGCATCGGCGTGGGCAGCCAGGCCGCATCGGACTGCACAATGCATTCGCCCTGTTGCTCCATCGTGCTGGGATTGCTGTTGCTGTCGAGCAACTGGAGGTAGTAACAGATGGTGCAGTTGCCGGAAGGAGGTGCGTTGTCAGTCCAGATAATCGGGACTGCGCTGCCAACGGGATGAATTTCGCCCTGCGCGATCAGGGTTTCATTGCCTCCATCAACGCGGCGATAGATGCGCCACTCGGCGGAGTCGGCGGTGGGAACGAAGGTGCCCGAGATATCAGTGGTGGCGTCGGTGCTGTGATCAATGCCTTGATTGCGCCAACCACAGTCGGCACCGGGCAATAGATTGCGGCTCATTGTGGCCACCCACTTAAATTGCAGAATTTTATTGGCTGCGGGCGATGAGTTGGTACCTTGATCGCCGTTTGATTTTACCCACGGCGACACCCATCCAGCAGCCGTGCCCACGCGGCACCAGAGAGAACCGGGATCATACACCGAGAGCGGCAGTTCGGTATTCAGCACCGCTTCGCGGCCGCCCGATGCAATCTGGAAGCAGGCACGTCCCAGAAGCGAAGCGGGGCCAGTTCCCTTCTGGGCCTTGAACTCGGCATAGAGGGGGTCTTGGAAGGAAGTCGAGCAGACCAGCTTCAGGTGCGCTGCATCCGCTGATACGTTGGTGGCGACGATCTGGGTGATGTTGTTCCACACCACCGTCGGGTCAAAGCAGTTTAGCAGAACTGAACCATTGGACCCCTGTGGCCCTTTACGATCGCGCAGCACACCCCAGACGGGAGTGCTGTTGCCGGAATAGTTGGCGCAGGAACTATTGTCCACCGCACGAACGGTATAGAAAAAAGTCTTGCCTTGATCCAGCGGTGCGGTGGGGCGCAGGCGTACTCCGTCGATGCGATCAATCTCGGCCCATGCGGGCGATGCGACGCTGCCATCGTCTTCGAACCAGCGCCGCGTGCCGGGTAGGATGGCAATCAGGTTTCGGTCGGGTCTGCCCTCCACTTCATCGAGATGCTTCGACTTTGCGGGGATTTCGGATGGTGTGAGCCAGCGATAGACATAATAGGCGCTGATGGATTCACCGGGATTCAGGTGCGGTTCCTCCCATTCAATGCGCAAGCGCTGCTTGCGGACGCCTGCGACGAAGTCTGTCTGATTGCGCACCTGCACCTTGCGAGGTGCGTTGGGCGGCAGTCGGTCCCAGATGGTGACCAGGGTGCCGGCGGACGGCGTGCCGCCATGACCGAGCAGATCGCGGGCGACTACAAAGTAATAGAACGCCGAGTCATCCGCAAAAACAGTGCCGCCAGTCTTGAATCGGCCGTTATCATCCATCACGAAGACGGTGTCGTCGGCGAGGTTGCTGGCCTCCGCATTGGTCAAAGTCTTGTCCGGCAGGATGGCGAGTGAGTTCACCTTGCTCGTGCCGATGTCAGCTACAAGCGCCGCCGTTGTGGCAGGTGGAGTTGCGTTCCAACCTTTGGCGAGAGCACGGGATTTGGTCACCCGATACAAATCGTAGCCGTAGTGAAGCGGCGAGAGATCGCGCAGTGCGTTGGGAGTGCCCCAGCGCAGCGTGGCGTTGAGATTGCCCTTCGCGGACTTGTCGGGCAATTCGACCGGAGCACCGGGCGCAGGAAGCACCATGGGAGAAGCTGGATCGACGGTAACCCGACCAATGATACCGATATCCTTGCCCGCCGCGGCATCGAAATCACGCAGCTCAAAAGTCAACACTCCAGAACTTGCAATGCGTTCGGCATGGGCAAGACCCGCGCACATCGCAACGGAGGGACGTTGTTTCGCCAGCATCATCAGACGGCGCATCTTGTCGTCATGCCCCCAAGACGAAATGATGAGCGCGGAGAGTTTTTGCGCGGTAGTGACACTGCCGGCCGCATCCGCCTTCTCCAGCATTTCGCTCAGCAGAGTGTTGAGTTCTGTGATGTTCTCACCCAGCCCAGCGGCGCGATTGATGAGGGACTCTACAAGACGCACATCTGCTTCGGGCTGAATCACCGCGACGCGCGCATAGGGTGCGGCCGATGTGGCCACACCTGTTTTGCGATAGACCGCGATCTGCTTGCCCAGAAGCAGGCCCGGATCCGTGGGCTGCAGGGCGATCCAGGCAAAGGTGTTGGTTCCGCTCGTGGTGGTGAGCCCGGCGACGACCACCGCCTTGTCGAGGCCTGATTGGGCGAGCACCAGCGGCGTGAGCAGCAGGGAGGCGAGAAGGGAAAGAAAAATGTTCTTCATGATGCAAGGTGGGCATTAAGATTCATCAGAGTAAGTGCGGCCATAAGTTTCAAAATTGGCTTTGGCTCAGAAGTCCACATTCCAGCCCCCGGCGTCGGTATAGTTGAAGGTGGCATTGAACTCCGCCTCGACGCACAGCGGGCAGGGGCCTGCACGGCCATAGATGCGACCGCTGCCGGCGAAAGCATAGGTGTCGCCGCTTTTCAGACCGACGAGCGAGATTTCGCCACCCACCTCGACCACGCAAAGGGCCTCGCCATACACGCCCATTGTAAGACGCCCTCCGTACGTTGGTCCTTCACTGAAGTAGAAGACGCCGGCTCCGGCCTTGCCGCTGATATTGAAGAAGCAGGTGCCAGTGCCGTAGATCGGGAAGGTGGCCTCACCGTAGCAGTAGATGCCGGTGAAGCTCGGCATGGTCAGCACACTGGCCACCAGAGGATCGACCATCTCCAGCGGTTCAATGCAGCATGCATGACCAAAAAAGATGCCGCCGGTCATTGCATACTCGCCGAACTCCATGCTGATGTGCGCCGCGAGGTAGTTCTCCGTGAGGCCAAACATCACTGAGGCACCGAGGTCCGTGATCTTGAAGGTTTCGAAGCTGATTTCACCTTGGGTGAGTTCGAATGAGCCACCCAGCCCGATGGGCACTCCGCTACTGTTCAGGGCAAACTTGACGCCGAGGTCGGCATGAAGACCGTCGCCACTCACCCCCACCCAGCCGAGCGGGAAGTCGAGCACACCTATGCTGACTTCAGTGGTGTTTTCACCGGCCACAAGACTACAGCCAGCCGGCCCGTCAGAGTCCTGCTCTTTAATCTGGAGGTAGGCGTTGATCGTGAGCTCATCAGGCACCTTGAGTTCGAAGTGTCCGTCGATACGCGCCTCGTCCAGACTGTCACCATTGATGCGTGCGTAGCCATTCAATGAGCCTGCACCGACGTATTGCCCGACGTCGCCCAACATGCCGTTGATCTTGTTGTCCAGTTCCGCCAGCACGGGCGAGAGCGCATTGCGAATAAGGTCATTGATAGCGGCGAAAGCGGTATCGACGGCAGAGTTGAACGCTCCCTGCAAGTCGTAGAGGCGTGAGCGGATCGCATCCTGGATGTCGGCGACGAACTGGCTGCCCATGATGGCATCCGTGATCTCCTGCGCGATTTGGTCGATCCACTCGTCGATCAACGCATTGATCTGGGTGAAATCCTCGTCCGTCATCGCATCGATTAGTGTCTGCATCCGGTCTGCGGCGCTGTCGCACGCGCTCTGGAGCTGGGCGGAAGCGCCGGTGATGGCGGCTTGCAGTTCGGTAGCGAAGTTGGTCGCGGTGGCCAGTTGGGTGCGGACATCCGTGATCAGCGTGTTCACCTGGGTGAGGGCGTCCTTCACGGCATCGAGCGTAGGGTCCAGTTCGCTGAGCACGCGTGTGAGTTCAGCCTGCACATCGGAGGAGTTCACCGCCGCCTGGAGTAGATTGATCAACTGCTGGGCGACACCCATGAAGACCTGCTTCTGCAATTCACCGTCGCCAATGTCCACATCCTTGAGCAGACCATCCACGGGTGGAATGCTCAACGTGGGATCATCAGGATTGACGCTGACCGTGTCGATCACACCCTGGATCGAGACTTGAATCCGAGCAAGGCGGACGTCGATTTCTGTCATGACGCTGGTGCCCGTGGCCACTGCATCGCCCAGCTTGTTGAGTTCGGTGACGAGCGTGTTGCTGGGATTGCGGAAGTGGGTGTTGAGCAGCGAAGTGAGATTCGTGCGCAGATTGGCGGCGCTGCTTTGGGCGCGCACGGCGTTGAAGAAGGGATCTGTCCCCTGGTGGATCAGCGTGGTTAGCGATTCGCTGATCAAGTCCTCCATCTGATCGCTGAGCATCGCATTGAAGTCGGTGACGCCGTTCTCCAGGGACTTGAAGACCACATCGCCCACGGCGGTCTTGATCGTCTCTTGCACGCCTGTGACTTCATCGAGCGCATTGAAGAGCATGTTCGCCGTGTTGATCTGCGGCATCCCGGAGTACTGGGTGCCAAAAGTGATCTCGGTGTTCTGCGCATCGAGATACTTCAGTTGGTGCTCGGTGCTTATCACGAGTAGGTCATTCGTGATAGGCGCCAAACCGGTGAAGCTAAATGTCGTGTTTGACCAGACGAGAGGATAGTCCAAGCTGACAATGCCAAGCCAGATCTTCTGAGCGCGTGGCTGGTTGGCTTCGGTGGTTTGATCACGATAGTTAGCCAAGGTGCCGGTGTAACCGTCATTGCCCTGATCGAAGGTTGCGACATCATACGGATTTAGGCCTGCCGCCAGCCAGCCATGCGACGGCCAGCCGCCCATGATGTGGAGCTCGGAGACGACTTCGGGATCGGCAAAGCCCGGTGTCATGCTGCCGCAGCGGGCGTGCAGATGAACCGGCATGTCATTAAAAAAGGGAACATCCAGTTTGCCGAAAAGGCTCCAGAACGCCTCCCCGTCACCGACCGGATCATCATTGAGGTAAGCTCCCTGGTTGGGGAAGAATTGGTAGGTCTCGCCCGTGGTTCCGGTGAGCGTGAGGTTGCCTGGCAAGGTGAGGCGGGATGGCACAGGCACAGCATCCGCGGGCCGTGCGAAGTGGCCGGTGTTGAGCACGCCGAGAGATCCCACAAAGGTATTCGCATCGAAGTGTGAAGCGTGGGTGCTGAAGCCTAGTTCGAGAAAAATTGGACTGCTGGCATCGCAGGGATTCGAGGGCTCGAAGCTGGCGGTATGGGCGGTGAACAGAGCGTTCCAGGAATTGAACTCCTTCGCGTCTGTCGCGCTTGTAGCGGTGGATAGCTTGAGATTCTCGAGCACGCCGAGGCAACTGATGCTCATCTCATCGAAGTCGAGCGTGAAGTCCGTCGGCAGCGGCAGATCGACGTCGCCAGCAGTGCGACTGTCTTCCATCTCGTTGGAGAGGAAGGAGAAGCCAAAGGTGTCGATGGTGAAGATGTAACCGCTGATACTCACGCCGCCGGGGCCGGTGGGTGACTCATGAATACCGGTGACGCCGGATCGACGCGCGTAATACTTGGAGCGTGAAGTGAGAGCATAAGGCCCCACGACGGTGCCGCTGATGCGGCTCTGCGCATTGAAAGGTCCTCCCGTGCTGCAGCGGAAGTTCACGCCTGGGTAGTCCGCCTGACCAGCGAGGTATTGCGAGGTCGAGGGACGCTCGGGGTTGGCTAGATTGGCCGGGTCGAAACCGCTGAGCAGCAGGACGCTTGCGCCGTCTTCATCGCTGAGCGCGTTCTTGTCACCGCGCAGGAAGGTGCCGGCCATGAGGAAGTTGCCGCTCGCGAACCCGCTAGTGAGTTGATGCGCATAGGTCGGTGCGCCGGAGGAGTTGTAGCCCCAGGCGAGTGCTCCGCCAGATGCCACCGCACCCGGCAGGAAGATGCCGCCGTCACCCGTCATAGCAAAACCACCAGCGGCAGCACTGACGGTTACGCTGCCCAACTTGGAGGAACCACCACATGAGCCTTCGATCCGATCCTGACAGTGCTGATTGTAACCAACGGCGACGTTGAGCGGATACGTGGTATTGTTCAAGACCGTGCCGCTAGGGTCGATGAGGTCGGCGGCGATCTTCACGAAGCTTGTCGCTGCATCCCACTTCACTCGCGCGTTATACGGGAAGTGAGTGAGCATGTCGCCGGCGCCGAGAGTAAGCTGCGTGGTCATCTCGCCGCCGGTGCTCGAACCCTTCTTGAAACTCGTGTTGGTTGCAACCGTGGCGGAGTTGTAGAGGAAGTGGTTCGAGCGCTTCACCGCGACCGTGGGGTCCGCGTAGGTGTAGCTGTTCATCGCATCGAGCAGCGGCTTCACAATCGAGTGCGCATTCGCTGCACCGGCTACATTGAAGGTGCCGTTCGGAACGTCCCATTGAAGCAGGGTCGCCTCGACATAGACCGGCTTGGTTTCTTCGCAGAGGAAGAAGGTGCCCGGTGCGCGGGCAATGCTGATGCTGGCTGCGACTGGAGCCCCGTCCTGGCCGAGATCCTGGGTGCCAAAGTCCAGCAGCTTGTCCAGCAGCCCGACTTCCCGGGTGGCTGCCCAACCAACGCCGGCGGGCAGCGCTGCGGTGATGTTGGCATGGGCGCCCGTGGAATTGAGAGTGATGGCCCCGCGTGTGAAATCCACGCCATTGACATTGTCCGCGCCAGCGCCTCCCGTGGCAATGGTTGAACCGCTCAGCACGATGGCGGCACCGTTGGCGGTGAGCCGGACATTGAAGCTGCCGGTGTAGGTGGTAGCGACGTTCATGCCGTTCACAGATGCGGCACTGATGGCGATCGTGCGATAGGCCGAGGTGCCGGACACATCAGCGGGCGAGCCGAAATAAACTGCTGGTGCCGCGCTGAAACTCGTAGCCGTGGTATTGATGGGAACGGCTCCAAATTGTACGTTTCCGCTGAAATGCAGCAACTGGGAACTGATGGACGACGTGGTGTTGCCAGTAATCGCGGTTGAGGGCGGCGTGTCGGTATGTGCCACGGTGACTTCAACGTAGTAGTTGTCGGGAGGCAGGATGGAGCCTGGGTCGACCTGAATTGTCATTGGTAAGGGCGACCACACATCGGGCGTGAGAGGTGTGCCGGCTGTGAATTCATACATGGGCACCGTGCCGGTATTGCTGCTGGTGCTGCTGGCCATCACAGCGTTGTCACTGGCGCGCTTGAGGGTTGCAGTGAAGATTACCGGCACATTCTCAAAAGGACCGGACGCGCTCTGGGTCCAATGATCATAACGATACATCGTGTAAGCCACGGAGACGGGTATGGTGGTGCGGGTGGCATCGGTTTCGAGCAACCATGAGCGGCTGATGGTCGCACTGGTGACTTGGGTTACGGCGTTGTAGGCTGTTGAGTTTTCAACGGTGCCCGCAAGATGAATGTAAGTTTTCCCGGTGGCTTCCGTCGCTTCAACGACGGGTATTCCGTTCTGCAGGACGCTGAGCTTTACGCGATAAAGTTTACCGGGCACCAGCCTTGCCGTCACACTGGGGGTCAGTGTGCCTGTTATTGAAACAATGCCGGACGAGCCTTTGCTGACATCGGTTGTTGAGGTGGTCATCTCGATACCGCTGGGATCAATCAACGACCAACTGGCCCGAAATTGATCGGAAGAAGAGGGTGTGCCCAGATTGATAGCGCCTGCGACGTTGATCAGGTGCCGGTTGGTGGTGGAAACGCCATCCACTGCGTCCGCGCCAATCACATAGCCCGGCGCCGTGTAGCCACTCACGCCGTGACTGACGATCGTGACAGCCCAGGCCGCGCTGGTAAGACACAAAGAGAGGACAAATGAGAGAAAAAATGACGTCATTGTTGTCAGGAATTTGACTTTAGCGTTGAAATGCATGGGAAAGCAAATAACAGAGCATGGAATAGCGGATGAAAAATAGCCGGGAAGTAGTGAAATGTTAGCTTTCGACACTGCACACTGCCGGGCAAGCCAAGCAAACACTCGACGGCGAGGATTGATCCGCCGAGACAGCACATAGGAAGTATTTCATATGCCGCAATGGTATTTTCTGAGCCCGTCTTGGCAAGAATTTTTTCCGTTTTTTTTACAGCTCAAAGAAGACAGTAAAAAATTGAAACGTTTTTGTCACTAATGCATTACAAGTAGCGGCGGTCATGCCAACTTTGGGGAATGATTGATGATCCAAAACTTCTGAATTGCATGGTATGGGGGTGAAACCAGTTTAGGATCGGCGGGTGCGATTACGGAGGATTGGCCATCAAACTCGATTACGGGGCCGGTGCGGACTTGTCCTTCGGCCATCATGGCATGGGCGCGACGGGCTTGCGGATATGGTAAGGTTTGCTTCGAGCTACGACAAACAGATTGTGAATTTAAGACAATGATTTCATTTCGCGCCTTCCTGCCTTTCATGTTCCCACTTGCCAGAAAAGTGGAAATGAGAAATGCTGCGCGGGTGACTCAGAAGCGCAAATCCCGCCCGGCGTGGAAAAACTGGATGGAATATGCGTTCTTCCGGGGGTTTGAATTTGTCTTCGGTCTGTTCCCGCCCGTCTGCATTGATTGGGCAGGCCGCAAAATCGGCTCGTGGGCCTGGCATCTGGCGAAAAAGCGCAGGGAAACGGTGATCCGCAACTGCAAAATCGCCTGGGGCGAGGAGCTGGATCAGGTCGGTCTCGAGAATCTCTCGCGCTCCATTTTTTCGACCTGCGGTGCGAATCTTTTCGGCGGCATGCGCTCATCGCTGATGACCGACGAGCAGATCCGCCGTCATGTCACGATGGAAGGGGTCGATTGCCTGAAAAAATCGCTCGCCGAAAACCCCAACGGCGTGATTTTCGCCCTCGCCCACATGGGCAACTGGGAAATCCTCGCCCGACTCGGCGTGCTGATCATCCCCGGGGTTACTTGCGGTGCTTTTTACCGACCCCTGAACAACCCCTTGATCAACCGTCTCGTGGCGAAACGCCGCAACAGCTCGGGCACGCAGCTTTTTTCCAGCAAAAAAGGCTTTATCAAGGCCTGTGCCCTGTTGCGCGGAGGAGGCGTGTTGGGCATGTTGTGCGACCAGCACGCCGGCGGATCAGGGGAGTTGAGCACTTTTTTCGGGCGCATCACCCCCTGCTCGCCGCTGCCCGCCTTGTTGCAACGCCGCACCGGGGCCGCGGTCTTTTATGCGGCTGTCATCCGCACCAGCCCGGCTCACTGGAAGGTGATTCTCACGCCGCAGCCGCTCACTGAAGATGCCGGCACCCCTTCGATCATGAAAGGGCTCGAACGCACCCTGTCGCTCAGCCCGGCGGACGGTTTCTGGCTTCACGACCGCTGGAAATTGCCGACAACGAAGCCGCTCAGTTTGATCAACCGCAGGGGCGACCTGGGTATCGCCGCGAAACCCTATCAGATTTTGCTTGTGCTATCCCACGACGAGAAAATCCGCAACGCCAGTCTTCCGGCCTTGCAGTACCTGATCGAACAACGCACCGACCTGCGATTTTTCCTGTTGGGAAAAGCCGAAGAGTTGATTGCTGCGCATGTGACAAGGGTCGAGAATCCCGACAATGCGGAACTGGTGCACTTCTGCGATGCTCTGAGTCGGAACAACCCGCTCCCACTCGACATCGCATTGATCGCGGATGCACCCGTGATCTCGTCGCGGCGGTCCACGGTTCCCATCGTGGCAGGGCTCGGCGGCGCGGATTCGTCATGGCTCACGATCCGACTTTCCGCCGTGGATCACGATCCGCGGGATCCCGCCACATGGTTTGCACTTGTCGCGAAAATCGGATGCCCCGTCGCGGCGCCAGAAGAACCCCCTTCCCTGCCCTGATGCTTGCCATTCAAATCATTTCCGATGACAAACCCGGACATCTCAACCAGTCCAAGGGTCTTGCCGAGGCCATGGCCCGCCTCACCCCTGTGCACATCGAGATCATCACTCCGGGCAAAGGTCCGTTCTGGAAAAGAATATCGCAAAGCCGGCATGCCAGCGCGAAACTGCCCGAAGCAGATCTTTTCATCGCGGCAGGACACAAAACCCACCTGCCCCTGCTGGCCCTCGGCAGGAATCGCAAAGCACCCACCGTGGTGCTGATGAAACCAAGTTTGCCCACTGCATGGTTCGACCTTTGCCTGATTCCTCGCCACGATCTGAAATCGTCGGAACCTAACAAAAACATCATTCCCACGACCGGCGCGCTGAACCGGGTAACGGGCAACGGCACAAAAGAAGAACTCGGCTTGATCCTGATCGGCGGAGCGTCGCGCTCTCATTCCTGGAGTCCGGAACCGCTGCGAAACGCCATCGAATCGATTGTCAAAGAATCCACCCTGGCCTGGCATCTCACCGATTCCCGGCGCACCCCGGCGGGTTTCCTCGGATCGCTGTCGGGTCTTACGGTCGCACTGCATCCCCACGCGCAAACCGACCCCCACTGGCTGCCCGAGATGCTGGCCAGGGCAAGCGAAGTGTGGGTGACCGAGGACAGCGTGTCGATGATCTATGAAGCCATCACCAGCCGGGCGGCGGTGGGGCTGTTGCCGATGCAACCGGTTGGCAGGGGAGGAAAAATCCGCGATTCGCTCGATCAGCTCCTGAGTGATGGTTATCTCACTTCATACCAGCAATGGACGCAAACCCGCCAACTGGCCACACCCGCGCAGGCTTTTGCGGAGGCCGACCGCTGTGCCCGTCTGGTCCTGGAACGTCTGCAACTGCTGCCGAAATGAAAGTCCTGCAAATCCTACCCGAACTCAACTCCGGCGGAGTGGAACGCGGCACCATGGAAGTGTCCCGACATCTGGTGTCGTGCGGCCATCAATCCCTGGTGGTCTCGCACGGGGGCCGACTGGTGCCCTCCCTGCAAAAAGACGGCGGCATCCACATCACCCTGCCGGTGCACAGAAAACAACTGGGCTCACTGCGCCAGGTCGGCGTGTTGCGAGAATTGTTTGACAAGGAAAAACCCGACATCGTGCACGCCCGCTCGCGCGTTCCCGCCTGGCTGGCCTGGCTGGCGTGGCGCAAACTGGATCAACACAACAGACCCCGGTTTCTCACGACATTCCACGGATTTTACTCGGTGAATTTCTATTCAAAAATCATGACCCGTGGTGAAAAAATCATCGCGGTGTCGCACAGCGTCAAGGAGTTCATCCTTCGCAACTACCCGTCGGTCAGGGAGGAACAGATTGTCGTCATCCACCGCGGCGTCGATCCCCGGCATTTCCCCCGCGGCTTCCAGCCCGACCCCGCATGGATGGCACAATGGCGTCATGATTTCCCGGAACTACAGGACAAACAACTGCTGCTGATGCCCGGACGCATCACCCGCTGGAAAGGCCAGCAGGATTTTCTCCAACTCATCGCCGACCTGCGCGACAGCCATCCTGAAATCCACGGCATCATTGTCGGCGAGGTTCATCCGCGCAAACAAGAATTCCTCGGCGAGCTGCGCCAGTTGGCAAAATCGTTAGGCATTGACGATCGCGTGACCTTTCTCGGGCATCGCGACGATCTCAGGGAATGGATGGCCGTGTCGCGAATTGTTTACTCCCTGTCGCGCGACCCCGAGGCCTTCGGAAGGGTCTCGCTAGAGGCCATGGCCATGGGGCTTCCGGTCATCGCGACCAATCACGGCGGCGTCGCGGAACAACTTGCCTTGATGTTGCCACAAGGGCTGGTTCCGAAGGACAACCCGCAGGACCTGTTGGAAAAAACCCGCGCGTTCCTGCTCGACCCTCCGGTTCCCGCGCAGGTGCCCGACTGCTTTCTGCTTCAATCGATGCTTGACAGCACGATCGCCACTTACCAGTCTCTCCTTTCCTGAAAATGCTGATGATGCCGGCCGACGAAGAAATTTCCCACCACTCGATGAACAAGCCGGAATCCCCATGCAAGCAAATCATCTGCATCAAATGGGGTGACCGCTACGGACCGGAATATGTGAATCGCATCTACGCGATGATCGCCCGATTCACCACGCCGCCCTTCAAGCTGTTCTGCTTCACGGATCGCCCCGAGGGCATTCGTCCCGAAGTCGCCTGCCGTCCGATTCCGGAACTCGGCTGCCCGCACCCTGTCGACACACCCGGCAAGTGGCGCAAAACCGCCTTGTGGGGGAAAACCCTGCACGATGTCACCGGCACGTGCCTGTACATCGATCTCGACTCGGTGATCACGCGTTCGCTCGACGAATTTTTCGAACTCGGCCAGCCCGAGGATGTTTACATGGCCCGCAACTGGGTGAAACCGCTGTCCCGCATGGGGCAATCCTCGGTGTTCCGTTTCACCGTCGGCGCCCATTCCTATCTGCTGGAAAATTTCCAGGCCGATCCCCAGGGCATCGCCACGAAGTATCAGTTCGAGCAACACTACTCGACAACGAACATCAAAAACGGCATCAAATTCTGGCCGCATCCGCTGGTCGTTCATTTCCGCCGCCACTGTCTTGGCATCTGGCCGCTGCGATATTTGCGGGAGGCACAACTGCATCCGCGAACCATCGTCGTCACCTTTCCCAGCAAACCGGATCCCGAGGATGCCGTGATCGGCCGATGGAAGGAAACCTACGAACCGGGACCGCGCATCGCCTATATCAAATCCGTGCTCTCGGGCGATTACCCGCTGCTCGAAAAATACCGGCGCCTGAAACGCTACATGTTTCCCGTTTCCTGGGTTAAGGAGTTTTGGCGGGAATAACAAACATCCGATCATCGTCGCGTCTTCACCATGAGCGAAAGCCCCTCAGCGCAGAAAATCCTCATCATCAAACTCGGCGCGCTCGGCGACATCATTCGTTCGCTTGATGCGATCCATTCGGTGCGCAAATCATTTCCTCATTCGCAAATCGACCTGCTGACCCGCAAACAGCACGTCGCGTTCTGTGAGACCATTCCCTGGTTTGACAAGGTGCGTCCCGCCGCCACCCCCCGCCTTTGGGAGTTGGGAAAATGGCTGGACTTCACCCGCATGCTGCGTTCGCAAAAGTATGATCTCGTGGTCGATCTGCAATGCAAGTCGCGCACCACGTTGTATCATTTGCTCACCGGAGTGAACGGTCCCCGCTGGTCGGGCACCTCGCCATGGAGCACCTATCCCAGACCTCAGCCCGACCGCGCAAACATTCCCGCACATGAGCATCAGCGCATGCAATTGGAGTCGATCCCCATTCCGTGGGCGGGCCCTGCCGACCTCGAGTGGCTTGCCGCTCCGTTGGATGACCTAATCCTGCCGTCACGCTTTGTCATCCTCGCGCCGGGCTGTTCCCCGCAGCACCCCGGCAAACGCTGGCCTGCCGCGTCCTATGCGGCTCTCTCCCATCATCTGGAAAAAAAAGGAACCGCCTCCGTGGTCATCGGCACATCCGCCGAACAATCGGCTATCGATGAATTCACCGCGCTCGCCCCGCACGCCGTCAACCTGGTCAACAAAACCACGATTCATCAACTCGCATCGCTGGCCCGACGCGCGGCGGCCGTGGTCAGCAATGACACCGGACCCGCGCATGTCACCGCCGCGGTCGGAACACCCACGCTGGTGCTGATGTCGCACGTCACCGATCCCGAATGCATGCTGCCGATCGGCACGGATGTTTCCTACATCAAAAAGCACGATATCGCCGATATTTCCGTGGAGGAAGTACTGCTGGCTCTCCGACTTCGCGACACACCATGAATTTTCCCGCACCGAAGGCACTGATTCTGGATCGCGACGGCACACTGATCGAACACGTTCCCTATCTTCACGAGGTTGAAAAAGTCCGCCTGCTTCCCGGTGTGACCGAGGCCCTGCGACTGGCTCAGCATCACGGGGCGCTGCTGTTCCTTCATACCAATCAATCGGGAGTGGGACGCGGCTACTTTCCCCTCGAAGCGGTGCACGCCTGCAATGACCGGATGATTGAACAACTCGGCATCGGCGACAGTCCTTTCGCGCGCACCTGCATTGCCCCCGAAACCCCGGACCAGGAGTCTCCCTATCGAAAACCCTCGCCGCTCTTTGCCCGGGAAATCTGCGCCCAATGGCAAATGTCCCCGTCGGAACTCTGCTACATTGGCGACAATGCCTCCGATGTGGCAACGGCGGAGGCGGCGGGGACAAACGGGGTCGGATTGACAACCGGACTCCATGACATTGCGGCGGATCTCAAAACTCTGCAGTTGTCGCGACCCTATTCGCTCTTTACTTCCTTGTTGCATGCCTGTCAGTTTTTGTTTGCCTCTCCTCATGAATGAACCAACAACCGCTCCTGTTTTCACGTTTCAGGAATTGCTCGCCTACCGCAAGGCCTGCGCAGGGCAAAACCAGCGCTTTGTTCTAACGAATGGCTGCTTTGACATCCTGCATGAAGGCCATCTGAGTTATCTCATGCAGTCCGCCGCGCTGGGCGACGTGCTGGCCATCGCCGTCAACAGCGACGACTCCGTGCGCGCGCTGAAAGGTCCTGACCGCCCCGTGAATTCGCAAAATGCCCGCGCCTTCGCCCTCAGTTGTCTGCGGTTTGTCGATGCCGTTTTCATCTTTCCCGGTCCTCGCCTTGCCGACGAAATTCTGGCCCTCCGACCTGATGTTTACACAAAAGCCGGCGATTACACCCTGGACAGCCTCGATCCATCGGAGCGGGATTCACTGCTTGCCACGGGTGCGGAAATTCATATCCTTCCCTTGGTTCAGAACATTTCCACCACCAAGATCATTGAAGCCATCCGCAGCCACCCTTGAACGATGAACAAAGAGGATGCCATTCTCGTCACGGGGGCCGCCGGTCTGATCGGCAGCGCGGTGGTGTGGGAACTCAACCGCCGCGGTTTTGAAAACATCGTGATCGCCGAGATCCTCGGCAGCGATGAAAAATGGCACAACCTGGTGCCCTTGAAATATGCGTCCTACATCGATGCGAACGAACTTCTGCAAAATCCCGACTCACAGTCAACCCGGGATGTGCGCTGCGTTTTCCACCTCGGCGCGTGTTCGGCGACGACGGAAAAGGACGCCGACTATCTGATGCGGAACAACTATGCCTTCACCATGCAACTGGCCCGCTGGGCGCTGGCGGAGAACCGGCGCTTTGTTTATGCGTCATCCGCAGCCACCTACGGCGATGGCTCTGCCGGGATGTCCGATCTTGATCCCGACCAGCTTCATGCCCTGCGCCCGCTGAACATGTACGGCTACTCGAAACATCTGGTGGACCTGCACGCCCACCGCAACGGCTGGCTGACGAAAATCACCGGCTTGAAGTATTTCAACGTCTTCGGCCCCAACGAAGATCACAAGGGCGGCATGCGCAGTGTCGTCCACAAGGCCTTCCACGAGATTTCGTCGACCGGAAAAGTCAGCCTGTTCCGCAGTCATCATCCGGACTACCCGGACGGCGGGCAAATGAGGGATTTCCTCTACGTGAAGGATGCTGCGGCAGTTACTGTCGATCTTGCCCTCAATCCCGGAGCGACGGGAATTTTCAATGTGGGTTCGGGAATCGCCTCCACATGGATCGACCTTGTGACACCGATTTTTTCCGCGCTCGGACTACCGGTGGCGATCGACTTTGTCGATATGCCCGAGCAACTCCGCGGCAAGTACCAGTACCACACCCGCGCCGACATCTCACGTCTGCTCCAACACGGCGTACCGGCAACATTCACCCCGTTGGCCGATGCGGTTCACGACTACGTGAGCCATTATTTGCAATTCGATCGCAGGCTCGGCGATCTGCCTGAATCCTGACCCATGCAAGCACCTACGTTTGAAAAATCCATCGCGGAACTGAAGTCGGTTCTCGACCTCTGCGCGCCTCTCGCGAATGCCGTGCATGAGGCGGGCAGCCGAATTCAACACTCGCTGTTGCAGGGGAAAAAACTGCTCAGTTGCGGCAATGGCGGCAGTGCGGCCGATGCGCTTCACCTCGCCGAGGAACTCGTCGGCCGCTACAAAATCGAACGTCGCGCGCTGCCGGGAATCTGCCTCAATGCGGATGCCACCGCACTGACCTGCATCTGCAACGACTACGGCTATGAACACGTGTTTTCCCGACCCGTCGAAGCGCTCGGTTCCGCGGGTGACGTGCTGGTCGGTTTCTCGACCAGCGGCAACAGCGCGAACATCATCGCCGCGTTCCACGCCGCGGCAAAACGCAAGATCACCACGATCCTGCTGGGCGGGCGCGACGGCGGACAGGCGAAAAACTGCTGCGATCTCGCGATCATCGTGCCCAGCGATTCCACGGCGCGAATCCAGGAAGTCCACACCTTGATCCTTCATCAGTGGCTTGAATTGCTCGACGCCACAAACTGGGACACACTGCCCTGACCATGAGCATCGATTCCATTCTTTCGGCATTGAAAAACCTGCGCATGCTGGTCATCGGCGACATCATGCTCGACCACTACGTCTGGGGTGACGTCAACCGGATTTCCCCGGAAGCCCCGGTGCCGGTGGTCCATGTGAACAGGGAAACCTACACGCCGGGCGGAGCGGCGAACGTCGCCATCAACGCAGCCGCACTGGGCATGGCAACCTCGCTCATCGGAGTGATCGGCCGGGACGACGCCGGTGTCACGCTGCAGAAATTGTTAGAAAAACACCATGTCTGCGCAAAGGGGAGTTTGCTGTCCGCCGATGCCGCGACCATCATCAAAACGCGTGTGATGGCCCGCAATCAACAGCTCTGCCGAATCGACCGCGAGTCACCCGCCCACCGTTATGCCCGGCTCGATGCGGGCGAAATGAGCGAAGCGATCCAGGCGGCTGATGTGGTCATCCTCTCGGACTATGCAAAGGGCGTATTCAGTCAGGAATTGCTGGACGCCATCATCGGGCTGGCTTCACGGCACAACAAACTGTTAGCCATGGACCCCAAACCAGCGCGGATGCTGGATTTCAAAAACATCGGTCTGATCACCCCCAATCGTCAGGAGGCATTGATGCTCGCGGGACTTCCCGAACCTGGCCAGGGAGAAGAATACCCGCTGGAAAAAATCTGCGCGACGATCGAGCGGAAGTTCACACCCCGACTGCTCGTCGTCACCCTCGGGGCCGATGGCATGGCGGTGTGCCGCAAGGGAAAGGTGGAAGATGTCCTGCCTACCAAAGCGCAGGAAGTCTTCGACGTTTCGGGTGCCGGTGACACCGTGATCGCGACATTGTCGGCAGCCCTGGCCGCCGGGGCGGAACCTCGCGAGGCGGCGCAGTTCGCCAATCACGCGGCCGGCATCGTCGTCTCGAAAATGGGGACCGCCCATGTCACCCCGGAGGAAATGCGCGCGAGTCTTTAGTTCCTGCCCTTAGAGCCCGGAGCGGGGATCGATTGGTACAACTGCTCGATCCTGTCGCAACAGGCGTTGATCTCCAGATTGTCGCGAGCTTGTGCGAATGCGCCCTGCAACCCATCCTTCCATTTTTCCGGGTTGGCCAGTGCCCTGCGAATTCCTTCGCGCATGCCCTCAACATCGCCAATCTCAAAAAGACAGGACTCCGGCATGATCTCCTCGGCACCCGCCACCCGCGAGGAAAGGGTCGGCATTTCCCTGTGCAACATTTCCACAAGGGTGAAGGGAAATCCCTCGTGACGCGAAGGCAAAACAAAGAGATCCGCCAGAGTCATCAATGCCTCGGCATCACGTCGGAATCCGGCAAACCACACGCGGTCTTTCATTCCCAGTCGCAACGCCTGTGCTTCCAGATCAGCACGCAAGGGACCGTCGCCAATCAACCAGAGGGTGACGTTTTCCAACGGTGCCATTGCCTCGAGCAGGAAATCGAACCCCTTGGCGGAAACGAATCGGCCATAAGCGCCGACGACCGGATGTTTGCGATAGTCCGCGGGAACGACAATTTGATCCACTGAAGTGCTGACGGGTCGTGGAATGGCATTCCAGATGACCCGATGCGGGATCGATCCCAATGCCTGACCAGCCCGGTGGCTCACAGCGATCACGGCATCGTGCCCGCGGAAGGCCCCGACACACCTTTTGGTGTTTTGAATGGTGGCCACGGTCCGCAATCCGGGCACGAAACGTTTCGCCAGCTTCGCGAGAAAAGCGGCTTTGTTGGCATGGGCATGAAGCAAGCCGGCACCGCTTTGCCGCACGGCGCGGACGACTTGATAGAGTAGAACGGGACTCAGGCGCGGACGTTTGAAATCAATGACCTTGCGGGGCACTCCTTCCGGCAACCGTGTGGCGACCTCCTCGCCGCAGATGACCAATACCCGCTGTCCGCGCCGCCACTGTTCCGAAGCAACCTCGACCATCGCGCGCTCCAGACCTCCCCAACCTGTGGCGGTGGCCACAAGATGAACAATGCCCGAAGACGCGGCCGCAGAGGAGGAATATGCTCGGGAACTCATTGCTGTGGGTGCTTTCCCCTCGTGACAGTAACGTTAGACCTTCCCTAGCCAAGGTTTATTCTGAAAAAAATCACCCAACGCATTGCATCGTGAAGTGGATGCGATATGATTCCCCCATGCTGCGTCCGATCCTATTCCTGCTGACCTGCTGCCTCGCCGGAGGCTTTGAACTTCCCGCGGGCTCCACCCAATGTCTGGTCGGCACCGCGGAGAACTGGGACTCCTCCCACGTCACACTGCAATTCTATCAAAAAAGCGGTCGCGAATGGAAACCCAGCGGCGCCTCGTGGAGCGGTCGACTCGGAAAAAACGGCCTGGTTTGGGGACTTGGTTTGCACCCCCTGCCTGCAAACGCCACAACCAAAAAAGAGGGCGACGGCCGCACACCGGCCGGTGTCTTCCGCATCGGCGGAGCCTGGGGTAATGATGCATCCATCCGCAAACATCCCCAATTGGCCTATCGACGGGTCACTTCCCGCGATCTCTGGGTCGAGGATCCGGCGTCGGATTCCTACAACATGCACGTCATCCTGCCTCATGAACCCGCAACCGCTTGGGAAAAAAAACAGCAGATGAAACAGGACGACCCCGCGCATGCCTTGAAGCTGTTCATCGCCCACAACGCCGCACCCCGCATCGTCAAAGGGGCGGGTAGCTCGATCTTTTTCCACATCTGGCGGGGCGGCGGCAGCAAGGCCACTTCAGGATGCACGACAATGGAAGAAACGAAATTGCGCAATCTCATCGCCGCCATCGATCCGACAAGGCAGCCGCTTTACGTGATCATGCCCCGGGCGGAATACCAACGCGTGCGCCAGGCCTGGCGTTTGCCATGAGTTCCCGGCGAGTCCACAACCATCGGCAAAGCCATGGGCAATCACCGGGAAATCCCATTTTTGCGAAAATATCGATTTACCTTGCGGGATTAAACACGCTATAAGTCGCTTGAAACAACCTCATTGCCATCATGCCACGAGTCATCATCACCGTTCTGGATCAAACCCCGCAGCCTTATCGTTTCCTTCTCGACCGACAGGCGGTGCAGCTGGGCCGTGGCTCCGACAACGACATCGCGATCAACTGCGCGTCGGTTTCCGTACACCATGCCGTGATGGAGCGCATCGAAGGCGGCTATCAAATCCGCGACCTCGACTCCACCAACGGATCGAAACTCGACGGTGCCCGCATGCCGATCATTCCGCTGCGCGACGGCTTGAGCGTGAAGCTCGGCGATGTGTCGTTTGATTTCTCCCTTTCGGACGAGGAAAAAGAAGCGCTGTCCCGCGAGAAACCACCCACGGAGTCGGAGATCATCAAGGAAGATCCCGACACAGTTAAGCCGAAAAAGCCGGTCAAGAAACCCGTGAAGCGCGGCTACGTGCCTTCTGAAACCAAGGATTCCACCCAGGGAGGGCTGATGATTGTGGTGTTTGCCATTCTCGCCGCCCTGGCATTTTTCATCGGTTTGTCGATCCGTCACGAAAAGGACACCGGACAATCGCTGATCAAATCCATCATGGACAAGGGCAAAACGACAGCAGCGGAACCGGACTCCGCGCCCCCAGCCCAGGAAAGCGCCACTCCCGCGGAAGGGCAGAAGTAGCCGCCGTGTCATCACGGAGAATTTTCTCCTAGTGGGCATTTTTTCTTTGCCAAGCATCCCGCCGTAACGGATAGAAAAGCCTCACAACACAACCAATCGAATGCCCAGTTCCCCTTTGAAAAAGAAAAAAAAGACCGATTCACGCGAATCCACGGCCACCAGCAAAAAAGGCTGGTCGCCCGCACAGTCCGCTGAGTTGTATGGTATCGATGACTGGGGCCATGGATACTTTCATGTTTCCCGCCAGGGCGAAACGACCGTGCGCCTCAACGAAGAGGGCGAGGAGTATGACATCAGCTTGAAGGAAATCGTCGATGGCCTCGCCGATCGCGGCACGCAGCTTCCGGTGTTGCTGCGGTTCCGCGACCTGCTGCATTCGCGCATCGCCGAACTGAACGACTCGTTTCACAAGGCCATCAAGGAACTCAAGTACCAGGGCAACTACCGCGGCGTTTATCCGATCAAGGTCAACCAGCAACGCCAGGTCATCGAGGAAATCACCGAGTTCGGCAAGCAATACCACTACGGCCTGGAAGCAGGGTCCAAACCGGAACTCATCGCCGCGCTCGCGCACATGCACGACCCCGAGGCTTACATCATTTGCAACGGATACAAGGACGAGGAATTCATCGATCTCGCCCTGCATGCCCAGAAGATGGGCCTGCGGGTGATCCTTGTGCTGGAAATGCCGACCGAACTGCATTCGATCATCAACCGCTCCAAGGCGATCGGCATCCGCCCGAACCTCGGCGTGCGGGTCCGGCTCGCCACCCGCGGCTCGGGTCACTGGCAGGAATCCGCCGGCGACAAGTCGGTCTTCGGCCTCAATGCCGCACAGGTAATCGAGGTGGTCGACAGCCTGAAGGAAAGCGGTTACCTCGACTGCATGAAAATGCTGCACTACCATCAGGGTTCGCAGATTCCCAACATCGCCTCGATTCGCGAGGGCGCCACCGAGGCGGTGCGGATGTACTGCGACCTCGTCAGGGAGGGCGCGCCAATGGGAATTCTCGACATCGGCGGCGGACTTGCGGTGGATTACGATGGCTCCCACACGAACTTCACTTCGTCCTGCAACTACTCGATCTCCGAATACTGCGCCGACATCATCGAGGTGGTTTCCAGCATCTGCAACAAGGCGGAAATCGCCCATCCCAACATCATTTCGGAATCGGGCCGCGCCATCGTTTCCTACTACTCGGTGCTGGTCTTCAACATCATTGATGTCACCAGCCTGCAGTCGTCGGATGAGGAACCCTCGACCCCTATCAACCCCCATGAGCAGTTGAAAAACCTCATCGAGGTGAACCGCGTGCTGTGCAAGAAGAACCTGCAGGAATGTGTCAATGACGCGCTCTACTACCGCGATCAACTGCGCGCCCAGTTTTTCCATGGCAATGCCACACTGCGCGAACGTGGACTGGGTGAAGCCTGGTCCTGGCACATCCTCACCCGCGTTTCAAAACTGCTCACCGACATGACCGACATCCCGGAGGACCTGCGGGAGCTGTCCAGTTCGCTCACCGACTTTTACTACGGCAATTTCAGCCTGTTCCAAAGCCTCCCCGATTCTTGGGCGATCGACCAGTTGTTTCCCGTCATGCCGATCCATCGGCTCGATGAACGCCCGCGGCATCGCGCGGTGCTGGCCGACATCACCTGCGATTGCGATGGCAAGATCGATCATTTCATCGACCGCGAGGACGTGGCGAAAATCCTGCCGCTGCACGAGTTCAAGGCGGGAACGCCCTACTACATCGCCGTGTTCCTCGTCGGCGCCTATCAGGAAACGCTGGGCGACCTCCACAATCTTCTCGGCGACACCCATGTGGTCGGCGTGCACATGGAAAACGGCCGACCGGTTTACACCCATGAGGTCGAGGGCGACACCGTGGCCGATGTGTTGAGTTATGTCGAATACGACAACAAGGAGTTGGTCAGCCGGTTCCGCAGCTTTGCCGAACAGGCGGTGAGCACCGGCAACATTTCCCCCAAGGAACGCCGCGAGGTGATGGACCTGTTCCGCGCCGGACTCAGCGGTTACACCTATTTTGAAAGTTGAGCCGTTTCACCCGCCTTATTTGACTCGCCCGCATTCCGAAGCTTTGCTACCATGACCCGCAACATGAATAAAAAAATCCTGACCCTGCTTCTGTTGTTTCTCAGCAATTTAGCCCATGCCGATCACGTGATCGTTTCCGGTGGCTGCTCGCTGAATCGATGGGAGCATTACCGGGTGGAGCAAGACCGGCATGACAAATGGTGGGCCAACTTCATCCGCGGCGGCACCATGCGCATGGATGAAATCCGCAAGGCCTACGGTCCCTCAGTGCCAATCGTCTGGATCGTTTACCGCCCGGCCTACGAAATGAGAGGCAGGGAGGACGGCAAAAACTACATTTCCTTGATCGACCAACAGGCCGCCAAACGCGGAGCCACGCTGGTCTGGGTGAACACCGGCAGCGGCTTGATCAGTGCGTTGAACGCTCGACCCCGGGGGTCGGTGAAGACCTTCGACTACTTCGGCCACTCGAACAAACTTTGTTTCTGCATCGACTACAGCACGGAAATTCTCGCGGTCAGCACGCAATGGCTTCATGAGCGCGACCTCGGAAAAATCCGCTCGTCGATCTTTGCCAGCAATGCCTACTGCAAGTCCTGGGGCTGCCACACCGGAGAAAGCATGTCCGCAGTCTGGAAATCCAAACTCGGCATTCCGTTAGAAGGAGCGCGGGGCAAGACCGACTACCGCGCACTCGCCAGCGGCCAATACCCCGAAGTGTCCGGTGGCTGGGTGCGTTGATCTTTTTCCCGACCAGACCGCAACAAGATGACCTACGAGCAACTGACAGCACAGTATCAACTGCCCCTTTTCGACCTGATTGAAAAATCCCGGGCGGTTCATAAAAAACATTGGCCGGCGGAGGAAGTGCAACTCTGCACGCTGCTGTCGATCAAGACCGGCGGCTGCTCGGAGGACTGTTCCTATTGTGCGCAATCCGCCCGCTACAGCTCCGAGGTGGAGGTGGAACGATTGATGAGCAAGGACGCCGTGATGCAGCGCGCCCGGCAGGCGCTGGAAACGGGATCAACCCGGTTCTGCATGGGCGCGGCCTGGCGCGGCGTCCGCATGGGAACGCAACGTTTCGAACAAGTCCTCGACATCGTCACCGATGTTGCCCAACTCGGCATGGAAGTCTGCGTTACCCTGGGAGAATTGGGTTCGGAGGAAGCCATCGCCCTGAAGCAAGCAGGCGTCACCGCATACAACCACAACGTCGATACCTCACCGGAACATTATCCCAACATTGTCAGCACGCACACATTCGAGGATCGGCTCCGCACGATCCGCCACGCACAGGACGCCGGGATGTCGGTCTGCTGCGGCGGCATCCTCGGACTCGGCGAAACGATCGAGGACCGCTTGAAAATGCTCGAGGTCATTTCGAGTTTCAATCCCCCCCCCGAATCCATCCCGATCAACGCGCTGATGCCTATGAAGGGAACGCCACTCGCGGAAAATCCGCAGGTCGACCCGTTGGATCTCGTGAGAATGATCGCCGTCACCCGGATCGCTGTGCCGGGGGCAAAGGTCAGGCTTTCCGCCGGTCGAACGATGCTCAGCGACGAAGCCCAGGCGCTTTGTTTCTTCGCCGGTGCCAATTCGATTTTTTACGGTGACAAATTGCTCACGGCAAAAAATCCCGCGGTGGAAAAAGACCGCATGCTGCTGGAAAAACTGGGCCTGACAACCCAGCAACCCAATCCCGCGATGGCAGCACCCGCGTGCGACGACTCTCTGGCACCCTCGCCCTCCTGCTGCGGCTGCGATTGAGCAGACGCGAAGGCGGCGCGTTGTGCAAAACTAAGAATCAATATGATGAACGTCGTTAGGAAAGTTCTGACACTGATCCTTTGCACTGTGTATGCCGCGCATGGGAATCAGACCACCCGCCAGGTGCATGTAGGCGGTGACGTGCCGAAACCAGGCCCCGTCAATTTTGAAGGCGATAGAATTACGCTGGATTCAGCGTCTCCGGGTCAGTCCGCGCATGGTAACATTTTCGAAATCTGCATGGAGTCAGGTCTCTGCGATTCACGGAAAGAGGCCTAACATTTCTGCTACAGCATCAATCCACCGGCTTCAACGTAAGCGTGCAACAGAGCCCCTCTCGCATTTTTGCCATAGCTCGGGCATCTCTGCCAAAAATGTCCATTAGCGGCATGCCGATCTATGGTATCGATGCTATCGCTTCGATTTCGATATCGATGGCGTTGGGTTCCGGCGCCCAAGCTCGGAGCCAGTGAGCAGGTAGAAAAACGCGTCGTGACCGAAGGCACCTTGCGGGAAGGGTAGCAGCAGGTATAAACGGAGGATGCGTGATCAAACCGATTCAACGAAACACTTTCCCAAAGCTTGATTTGAGCAATCGCCAGACTTCACACAACCTAAACAGCCCCGCATCGGGACTCGTGAAAATGACGGCATGATCAAGGTCACTAATCCGTAAAATCCGTGGTCAAAAAACTCTTCTGTTCTTGAAAAACCGAAGAATTTCAACCACGGATGGAACGGATTATCACGGATGAGATTGAAGGAATGAAACAGCGAAATCCAATCTCTTCTCTTATCCGTGCCCATCCGTGAAATCCGTGGTCAGAAGCTCTTCTGTTCTTGTAAAACCGAAGAATTTCAACCACGGATGAAACGGATTATCACGGATGAGATTGAAGGAATGAAACAGCGAAATCCAATCTCTTCTCTTATCCGTGCCCATCCGTGAAATCCGTGGTCAATATTTCTTCCTGATCCCAAGGCTACGAGGGTAATCTACAACCCAAATTGGCAATGGTGACAACTTCCCAGACAACCAATTTTGATGCCTCGCTACCAAGATCTTGATGCACCAGGGCTTCGCTTGATAAATGAAAAGATAGGGGAAATCTGTCAAATTGGCCCGCCGTGTGATTTCACTGAGCGGTGGAAAGCCATCCGGATTCGAGAGAGCTTTGGAAATTGTGCCGAGCAAATCTCAGAAAAATCGATCTACGAGTTGGGGGCCAGCCTCGCTAACATAGTGGTCGAGAATCTGCCGAAAATCACGAGCTGCAGATCGGTGGTAAATCACTTTCATGCCTCACGTCCAACCGCTTTGAGAACCTCCACGTGGTTGAGGCATACGGAGGGATCACGATCCATTTCCTCGGAGCGTCTGTGGGCTTCTGCCAGCCCATCATCATCCTCGACAAGAATTCCGGGCAGGGAATCGAGCAGACCCGCAGCGAGCATGGCGCGATCGGATTCGGGAAGCTGAGATACCAATTTTTCAATTTCTGCGAGCGCCACCATGCCGCAGATGATGGCCTCGATTCTCCTTCGAATCGAACTCCGTTCTTGGTAGGAGAAAACTATTGAGAGAGGGCGGGTTTTGGTCAGAGTCTTTTTTCTTCCGACTCTTCGTTAAGTCGGACAGCAGGCACGTTTCGATAGAAAAAACCTGCCGCCCGGCTTCCGGGCGCTCTTCTTGCTGACGGTTCGCGAGTTCTTCGACTGCCTGACAAGATCCCTGGAACAGCGGCAAGTGGATCGCGCGCGCCATCTCGAATACGAATTTGACTTCCAAAGCGCATCCGTTATGGTGTCGCAATGGCTGGAATTACAATCACATTGAAGAACGTGCCGCCGGAACTTCACCGCACGCTCAAGGAAAGTGCGATGCGCAACAAGCGTTCGCTGAATCAGGAGGCGATACACACCTTAGAACATTCCTTGCTCAGCTCGGGTGAGCATCGAACCACACTCCGCCAGCCGCCCGCCACCCGCAGCGTGGGCAAGATCCTTGTATCCCGCAAACTGCTTGATTCCCGGGCGGATGAAGTCATGGATCGTGAATCATGATCGGGCTTGATACGAATATCTTGGTCGCCTACGCCATTCCGGAGCACCCGAATCATGGCAACGTCCGGGATCGCATCGACCAATTCCAACTCGAAGGCCATCGTTTGGCAGTGACATCGGGGATTCTTGCCGAGTTCGTTCATGTCGTGACCGATTCAAGACGTTTTGAGAACCCGCTGACCATGGCAGAAGCCCTTGCATGGGCGGCATTCTGGAGCGACGCGGAGGAAGTGACCATCATCTCCACCGAGATCGCCGCGCACAGGCTGTGGCTGCTTTGGCTGGAGCAACACCATCTTGGTAGAAAACGCTTGCTCGACACGCTAATCGCCGCCACTTGGACATCGGCTGGGATACGTGAGGTTTTCACCCTGAATCCGGCCGATTTCAAAATTTTCGACGCATTTACGATTCACAATGTGAATTGAGTCGTCATCGGGCGGGCAGAAAATCCGACCAATCCTGGCCTCGCAGTCCATGAACTAATCCAGCCATTTCCCGGGGTTGAGGATTCCGTGCGGGTCGATCGCGCGTTTGATGGATCGATGGATCGACAACGAAACATCGCCGAGTGCCTGTTGGATCCATGGTTTTTTGGCCAAACCAATTCCATGTTCGCCGGTAATCGCGCCAGCATGGGCCAGCACCCAGCTAAACAAAATGTTCAGAGCCGCATGGGCGCGTTCCCTGTTTTCCCGGAGATCATAGCGCTCGACCATGATGTTGGCGTGGATGTTGCCATCCCCGGCGTGGCCAAAACAGGCAATGACCAGGCCGGTCTCTTGCTGCAGGATTCTTGCAAAACGAACGAGTTCGACGAGTTGCGAGCGTGGCACGACGATGTCTTCATTGAGCTTGGTCAATCCGGTATCGCGCAGCGAAAAGGAAAATTCACGGCGGATTTTCCAATAGCCGTCGCATGCCTGCTCGTCCATCGCCGCAGTCACCGAGGTGGCTCCCATCTGCCAGAGCGTGCCCCGCAGTTCATCGATCTCCATCAACACCGCACCCTCCGCGCCATCGACTTCCACAAGCAGATGCGCGTTGCCCTCGGGCAGAACCGCATCGCCCAATCGTTTGCGCGCGGCCGCCAGCGTGAACGAGTCGGTGATTTCCAGCGCGGACGGCAAATGTCCGCTTTGAAAAATCTCCTGCACCGCCGCAGCAGCTTGTTCGAATTCCGGAAACACCGCAGCCAACATCGCCCGCGAACGCGGCTTGGGAATAAGCCGCAGGGTGGCACGGGTCACGACACCCAGCATGCCTTCGGATCCGGTGAATAGCGAAACCAGATCGAATCCCGTTTTGTTCTTGTGCACCCGTCCACCGCATTCAAGCACCTGCCCGTTCGCGAGCACGACCTCCAAACCGAGCACATAATTGCGGGTCACGCCGTACTTCAAGCAGCGCGGACCTCCGGCATTGGTGGCGATGTTTCCTCCAATCGAACATTCTTTCAGCGAAGCGGGATCGGGAGGATAATCCCAACCGCATTCGCGCACCGCACGCTGCAACTCCGCGGTGATCACCCCCGGTTCGACAACCGCCACGCCGTCGGCCGTGTTGATTTCGAGAATCCGGTTCATGCGCGCCATCGACAATGCAACACCGCCCAAAACCGGCACGCAGCCGCCCACATAGCCATATCCGGCACCGCGGGTGGTAACGGGGATGCGGTTGCGATGCGCGAAATCCAACAATTTTGAAACGTCCTGCGTGGTTTCGGCGAACACCACCACGGCGGGCTGTGCTTTCGCATACCACTTGTCCATGGCATGGGTTTCCCTGACATCATCCGCGTCGCTCACTTTCCCCTTCCCCAGCAATGACGCCAGTTGCCTGCCCAGCTCGGTCGTGGGACCCGCAAACTCAGCGCGAACTGCTTGCTCGCCACCACCGGACTTCAGGTCATCAGTCGCCACGGCTATCGGCTCCCGCTCATCGGAAATATTGTTCGGTGAATCCATGGCCGCACCATGGCGCATTCACCCACCAAGGTCAATTTCCATCACGCACGATGACTTGCGTTTTGGTATTGTCGTAGTACGCTGACCCCGTGAATGACTTTGAGAACAACGTGCGGGCGGCACTGGCAAATCCCCAAAACCAGGGCGAAATGAACGACGCCGATTCCGTCGGCACGGTCGGATCACCCGAGTGCGGCGACATGTTGCGGCTGTGGCTGAAATTCACCGAGAAAGATGGCAGGAAAGTCATTGATCGCGCGTCGTTTCAAAGCTTTGGCTGTCAGACCGCAATCGCCGTGGCCTCGATGGCGACGGAACTGCTGAAAGGGAAAACGCTCGACCAGGCGCGTGCGTTGTCGGCCAACGATCTCAGCGGTCCACTCGGTGCGCTTCCTCCGATGAAAATCCATTGCGGACAACTCGTGGAAGGCGCGCTGCGCAATGCGCTCGACGGAGCGAGCACCACAACGCGGCCGGGTGTTTCCACACTTGCCGACGACATGCAAAAGCCGGCGGGAAAAGTCAAAATCAACCTGCTTCCTTGATAGGAGACGAGCAGCAGACGCTCTGGTTCATGGCAAATGCCTGCCAAGCCAGAGATCGATCTCTTCGCTGATCTGCGGGTAGGACTCATCGCCGAACGAATGCCCCGCGCCCTCGATGATCACCCGCTTCTTCGGTTCGCCCGCCACTTCAAAAGCAGCGTCACTGTCGGAAGACGGAACGACATCATCGTCCGATCCATGGATCAGCAACCACGGCACCTCGACGGCTGCGGCCGCGGGAAGAAGCGAACCGATTTGCGTCAAGTCATCGACATACGCCTGCGACAAAGGGCACGCCGGTTCATCCCACATGGTCCCCTGCCCGGGGATCACATCGGCAAATTCACGCTCGTAAAATTCCTGCGTTTGCACCATGCCCGCAAGACTGACCAGCACCCGAACGCGCTCGTCGCGAACGGAAGTGAGGACTCCCACCGCGCCACCCATGCTGTGCCCGCAATAGGCGATTTTGATTTCGCCGGAAATCGCATCCATGATCGATTGCAGGTCGGCCACCTCTTTGCTAATTGTCGAATCCTCGAATCGCCCCTCCGATTCACCATTGCCGCTGAAAGAAATCCGCAGGCAGGGCCAACCGAGCGCGGCCAGTCTCTCCGCCAGTGCCACCAGAAGCGGCCGGTCTTTGTTTCCCGTCACCCCGTGACCGAGAATGAGCAGGCAATCATCCTTTTGGCCTGGATGAAAACTGAAGGACAACTTCTCCCAGCGGGAGTTTTCGATGGAAGTGGGAAGATTCATGGCTGGCTGGTTAATTCAAACGCCCGGGGAATGTCAACTCGGCAATGCCCGACTTGTCGAGTTCCCCGAGACCTGCTGAGATCATTTTCCGATATTGCGCTTCGGTCGCCACCGAAAGCGGCACGGCCACTCCCGCAGCAGTTGCCAGATCGTTGGCAATGCCGCTGTCCTTTGCCGCATGAGCCGCGCTGAAATAACAGTCGTGCTCCCTCGCGATCATATCGTCGCCATCCGTTTGCAGCACGCGGGCATTCGCGCCGGTTTGCGAAAAAACCTCCTTCAGCATTTGCAGATCGAGCCCCAGCGCCGCGCCGAGTCCGAGACCCTCGGCAAGCCCGGCGGTGTTGATGTTCATCACCATGTTGACCAGCGCCTTGACCTTGGCCGCCTGTCCGACACCGCCAACGTAGCGCAAGGCGGACGAAAGCCCGCGCAGAAGTTCCTCGGCTTTTTGATAGTCACTTTCACGACCACCGATCATCAAATAGAGCGTCCCCTCCCGCGCCTGGGTGATGCTGGAGGCCATGCACGCTTCCAGGGAAGAGGCACCGCGCTCGTCGCAAAGAGCGAAAATTTCCTCGTGCACCGCGGGGCTGCAGGTGGCGCAATTGATGAACAGCTTGCCTTCAGCCGCGACCAACAAGGAGTCGCCGGACGACGCAAAGATGCCCCGCATGGCCGCATCATCGGTGACAACGGTCAGGATGATGTCGGCGACGGCTGTCACCGCAGCCAGTGTATCGGCGGCGGCGCAACCAAGCTCGCCCGCCAGTTCCTTTGCCACTTCAGGCCGCGCGTCATACACGGCGACAACGGGATAACCGAGATCTTTGATCCTGCGCGCCATGTTCGCACCCATGCGACCGACTCCGACAACTGCAATGTTAGGTTTCATCACGCTCAGCTTGAAAAAGGGCGATCCTGTTGTCAACATCGAATCCGAGTGACAGAATCATCACCGAAATCATCCCCGCCATGGACCTGACCAATGCCATCGAATTGTGCCTATCCCTGCTCTTCGCGGAGGAAACAACCTTCTTCGGGCCCGACACCCTGGTGTACAAAACGCACGGCAAGGTATTTGCCATCACCTCGCCCGAAAATCATCCGCCGTTCATCAACCTGAAGTGCGATCCCGAACGTTCCGCATTGCTGCGCGATCAGCACGAAGGCATCACTCCGGCTTATCACATGAACAAAAAACATTGGAATTCGGTGCTGCTCGATGGCTCCGTTCCTTCACAAACAATCGCCGGGTTGATCCGCCATTCCTTCGATCTGATATGCAAGGGACTGCCACGAAAATTCAGGGAAAGCCACATCGGTGATCAAGGCGATTCCCGTTAGAGCGGCAATTCGTAACCCCGGCCACCGACACCTTCATGCCAGCGGATGTAGGAATGGTTCACCGTGGCATACCCGCCACTGGTGGGGTAATTGCCGGTGAAATACCAATCGCCGCAGGGCTCGTTGATCGACGCGTGGAGGTTTTCGATGGTTTGAAAAATGATCTCGACGTCGCCATGCCAGTTCATTTCCTCGGGATAAACCATCCTGCTGATCTCCGCGGAGATCTGCTCGTGGGTGAAATCTTCGTAAATTCGCTTCACGGCATTGCGCATTTCACCGGCGGGCTTGCTCAATTCGATACGACACTGCGAACAAACCTCATCTAACAAAAATTGCCGACCGGCGCGGCGGTGCAACGCCACGGCTGCCTGAAAGGCGATGAACTTGCCGAGTTCGGACATGTCGATGCCGTAACAATCGGGATAGCGGATCTGCGGTGCGGTGGAACAGACCACGATCTTCCGCGGATTGGTGCGCGCAAGGATTTTCAAAATCGATTTTTTCAACGTGGTGCCGCGCACGATGGAATCATCGATCACCACCAGATTGTCGGTCGGTTTCACCACGCCGTAGGTGATGTCGTACACATGGGAGACCAGCAGATCCCGGCCCTTTTCCTGGGTGATGAATGTCCGCAACTTGATGTCCTTGTGGGCGATTTTTTCACCACAGGGCCAGTTTTGCAAAATCAACTCGTCCACCTTTTCCTCGGTCAGCGAACCGTTCCGCAACCCGCTGAGGATTTCCTCGCGCACCTGGCGCCTGCGGAACAAACGCAATCCATCCATCATTCCGTAATACGCGGTTTCCGCCGTGTTGGGGATGAAGGAGAAAACGGTGTTGTCAAACGCGTTGTCGATGCTGCGCACGATTTGATCAACCAGCGCCGCGCCCATGGCCTTGCGTTCCCGATAGATGCTGGGATCGTTGCCGCGGGAAAAATAGATTTTTTCGAAGGAACACGGGGTGTGCTCGGCCTCGGGCGCGAACTTGCTAACTTTGATCGCGCCATCGGCCTTGATCACCACCAGCGAACCCGGCTCCAAGGCCTGCACATCGTTGGCATCGGCTTCGAAGACGGTCATCAGCGGCACGCGCTCGGAGGCGAAGGCGATCACTTCATCGTTCAGCAACATGTGGCAGGGACGAATGCCGTGGGGATCGCGCATGGCAAACATGTCGCCGTTGCCGATCACGCCCACGATGGCATATCCTCCATCCCAGGCCTGCGCGCTGATGTGGACGATGCTCTCGACATCCAGCATCGAGGAGATCATGTCGGGAATCAAACTCCCGCTGACTCCCTGGTCGCGCAGTTTCCTGTAAAGGTCGGTGTGTGCCTCGTCGAGATGGAAGCCGATTTCCTCCAGCACCGTTTGGGTGTCGGTGCCGAAAACCGGATGCTGGCCGCGGTCGATCAACTTGGTGTTCAACTCGGCGGTGTTGGTCATGTTGAAATTACCCATCACCATCAAGGTACGGGTCGGCCAGTTGCTGCGGCGGAGATACGGATGGCAGGAGCCTGAGTCGAACTCGCCGGAGGTGCCGTAGCGCAGGTGACCGATCAGGATTTCGCCGCCGAAGTCGAACTTTTCCTTCACTGACGACGGCAGGTCCGGATTCAACATCTGCTTGCGGGCCATCTTGTGAAACGACTTGATTTCATCTCGAAACAAGTTCGACAGCGAGTCCTTCTCGGCATCGCGACGGCGGAAAATGTAGGGATGCCCGAGCGGCATGTGGAGTTTGGCACAGCCAATCCCGACGCCATCATGCCCGCGGTTGTGCTGTTTTTCCATCAGCAGGAACAGCTTTTGAAAGCCCCACAGGGGAGTATCATAGCGATCCTGATAGTATTCCAGCGGCCTTCTCAGCCGGACGGCGGCGATTCCGCATTCATGTGTTAGAAAATCACTCATGGGAAATCTTCACACTGACACCATCGCCCGGACGCATCGTTCCCAGCACAAATCCTCCCGGTCCGGCGGCACAGGCTTTTTGCACATCATCGGCACCGACGATGGCAACCCAGCCGACACCCATGTTCAGGGTATGAAAGCGATCCGTGGCATCGATGTGTTCAAAGAGTTTCTCCACGCCCGCCAAGCGCCAGGGCGGAATGGTGAGGTCGGCTCCCAAGCCCTGGAACAAACGCTCCAGGTTTTCCGGCAGGCCGCCGCCGGTGATGTGCGCCATCGCACGGGGCTTGACGCCGAGCGCACGCAGTCCGTTCACCACGTCATGGTAAAGCCGGGTGGGCTGCAACCACTGTTGAAGCTCCTGCTCCGTCACCAGGTCCGGATGTTCGCGCAACACCCGTCGCACCAGACTCCAGCCATTCGCGTGAATGCTGTCGGACGCATACCCGATCAACACATCGCCGACCGCAACAGTTGTCGGATCGATCAAGTCTTCTTTCTCCGCACAACCAATGCAAAAACCCGAGAGTTCGATCACCCCTTCCGGAACAATGCCCGGCATTTCGGCCGTCTCGCCCCCGGCGAGAATGCAGTGGCAGTCCTCCAGATAATCCGCCATACCGGCGATCAGGCGTTCGATTTTCACGGCATCCAGCGCCGGTATGCCGATGTAGTCGAGAAACATCAACGGGTCGCCACCGGTGGTGAGAATGTCATTCACATTCATCGCCACCAGGTCCTTGCCGGCGACCTCATACATGCCCCTTTCTAACAATAATTCCAGTTTCGTGCCCACGCCGTCGCATCCGGTCATGATCACCGGAGCGCGGTAGGAACTCAAATCATAACACGCGGCAAACAAGCCGAAAGCCCCCCACAACTGGCGCTGCTTCTGGGTGCGCTTCACATGACTCTTGATGTCCCCCACGATCGCGGCTGCCTTTCGTGTATCGACACCTGCTTGCTGATAAGTCAATTTTCCCGACATAGCGATCCGTGCCTCGCGGCACACGCTTGTGACACCCAGCCAGCCATCCGTCACGCTTAAAAACCGGCGACAACGTGATTTCTTCGCCTGTGGCAAAAACCGGCGCGGAAGCAGCATTTCATCTCACCGAAACAATGAGTCCACAGCACGCGCAAATGAGTTGCCTGGCTGTCCGAATTGCGGTTCAGGCAGTTTGCGGAGCGAACATCCGTCGCATGGTTTCCTCAACCGCCATTTCATATCCGGTGAATGGAACCTCGGCAAAATCGCTGACGCTGAAAAATCGAGGTCGGGGCATCATTCCCCCACCGGGATCATCAACTCATTTTTTCAAGCTCGCGAGCAACAATCATGATGGCCTCCCTGACCCCAGGAGCAAAGCCGCCATCGGTCTGAACCGCGAGGACCGTATTGCCGTCGCGAATGAATTCTATCGGCACATTACCGCTGAAGAGGCGGATGGAGCCACCCCCGAAACCGAATTTGGCAAGGGTGTGTTTGAGGGTTTCCAATGCCATGACATCGTTGGTGCTGATGCGGGCCACGAGCTTGACCCCCGGGAGCGAACGGGCGCGTTGCAGGATTTCCTCGCCACTCATGTCCCGATCCACGCCGAAAATGGCGCGCAGTTCCAATTGTTTGCAAACGGGCGATGGTTCGTTCCTCGGCAAAGACGCGGCGACGTTCACGGCGGCGGCGAAAGATCGTTCGGGCACAGTTTGACGTGGGGTGGCGCTTTGTGAGGCGGAAGCCTGGGCTTGCAAATGAGTCAATTGAGGGGCAAACGGCTCGACTGCAGAAGCCTCACGGGCTTGCGGCCAGACTCCGCGCGCTTGCGCGGGGTCGGGCTCGGCAGCGACTTCCGTTGGATGCGCGGAAAAAGGGCTGTGCTTCAACTGCGGAACTGCAAGGGTAATTTTTTCGGCCCGCAGCGGGACAGCGGAAAACGGCGAAGCTTGCGCGTGGGATGCTTCCGGCGCCTCATAGCCATAGGCCGGCACGGTTTCGGCGGTCATTTGAAAAGGATTTTCCGTGGCCCTCAGGCGTGGAGCGGGAATTTTCGCAGGCTTGCCGGGCTCAGGCACGTCGCTCTCGTCACCGGAGCCAAATGATGAATGAGCCTCCGCTGTTGCCGCAAGCGGGTTCGTCGCGGCAACGCCCTCCCCTGCAAACGAAAAAGGATTCACTCCTCCATTTTGTTCGGACGCAGGCAATGATTCAAAAATTCCACGATTGTTGCTCATGTTGATCGTAATGGCGAGTTCGCATACTATACCTCAAAATCAGGCAATACAACGGCAAACTTCCCCAGTTGGGCAATTCCATGATTCGTGAAGTTCAAAAATTCGCGAGAGAACCGGAAGTTTCTTTATTCCTCGAATTTCTGCATTTCCCGGCGGATTGCCATTTTTGCGGCAGGAGAAAGCCGGTCGATGAACAGCACACCATCCAGGTGATCAATCTCGTGTTGAAAGGCCCGGGCAAGCAAACCGTCCGACTCCAGTTCCACCGTTTGTCCATCCAGCTGTTGAAATTTCACCCGCACCCGCGACGGACGCCCCACCGGCGCTCGCACCCCGCGAATGCTCAGGCATCCCTCGGTTTCGATCGAACGCGGACCGTCCAGGGTCAGCTCCGGATTGATCACTACCAGGGGCATGTTTTCCATCATGTCGACTTCCTCGCCGTTGATCTTCAGAAAAGTAACGCACTCGGGGTCGTGCGAGACATCGATGACCGCCATGCGCAATGCCCTGCCGATTTGCGGGGCGGCGAGTCCCACCCCATGGGCATAATACATCGTTTCCAGCATGTCTTCCGCCAGGCGCGAGATTTCCTCATTGATCTCGGCAACCGCAACACACTGTTCCCGCAACACGGGATTTCCCAACTGGACAATATCAAGGATCATACTTTCTAACAACGTTCAACATT
>Ga0209400_1000311_pt1 | contig 42155 bp, 62 predicted proteins | sample M_130807_EF_Meta_FD_187313 | JGI IMG/M metagenome (GOLD analysis project Ga0209400, IMG submission 187313) | Freshwater microbial communities from Lake Montjoie, Canada to study carbon cycling - M_130807_EF_MetaG (SPAdes) (version 2) | ecosystem: Environmental > Aquatic > Freshwater > Lake... | reverse complement strand
TGGAGACGAAAGGACTGAGCAAGGAAGACTTCCTTGACGGCCTGCGTGGCGATTCTCTGGACGCTGCAACCAAGGCCCTTGAGCAGGAGCTTGTCGATTTTTTCCCCCAGCGCCTCCGCAAGATGATCGCGCTTCTCGCGTCCAAGATGGACGAGGTTCAAAACGAGATGCTCGGCAGAGCGGAGGCGGGTTTGGAGAAGGCGACGATCGAGAGCCTGGCAGGAGCGTCTGGGACGCCATCTGGGAAGCCGCCGGAATCCTCGGAGTCTACCCAGGAGAGTGGACTTGCAGACAACTCTTCGCCGCTCGCGACAGCCGCCTAGAGCATCAATGGTGGCACACGGCCAACATCCTTGCACAACAGGCCAACATCAACAGAGACAAGGGTACGCCGAAGTCTGACCCGCGAAAACTGAATCCCTACGCAAAGAAGGAAAAGCCACGACAGGCCACGCCGCAGGACATTGAGCGGCTGTTCGGCAAGGACTGGCAGAAACACGTATGAGCGCAGGAGCAGTCAGAGCCGGTGGCGTATTTGTCGAGATCGGTGCCGATCCGAGGAAGTTTTTCTCGGCACTGAACAGGGTCAATAAGTCTCTCGGCAATATGGGCCGCTCGCTCTCCTCGGGTGGAGGCCGGCTCGCAGCTGCTGGCATTGGCATGGCGGCACCGATTGCCGCTGCCGTTCAGCAGGGTGCAGCGTTTGAGTCCACGCTGCTCAACATCAAGGCGAGCACTGGTGCCACTGCTGGAACGCTTGACCAGATCAGAGCGTCTGCAATGCAGATGAGCCAGGCCCTTGGCGTCGGGCCGACTGAGGCTGCACAGGGAATGCTCGAGCTGCTCAAGGCAGGCGTTCCGCTGGAGACTGTTCTCAATGGCGCCGGAACTGCTGCTCTACAATTTGCAAAGGTTGCAGGGCTGGACGGAGCCACTGCAGCCACGGTGATGAGCAAGGCGATGAACGCGTTCGGCGTTGATTCTGTCGTTGCTGCAAACTCAATGAGTTCTGCTGCTGATGCTTCGGCAACGAGCATTGAAGAGATGGCGCAGGCGTTCTCTCAAGCCAGTGCCGTTGCCGCCACTTCAAACATGTCGATTGACGATTTGTCTGCATCGTTGGCGGTGCTTGCCAATAAGGGCATCGTCGGAAGTGACGCAGGCACAAGCGTCAAAACGATGATGCAGAAACTGAAGGTTCCGACAGACGAAGCCGTTGGTGCGCTTGCAAAAATCGGACTGACGTTTGACAGTTTTCGTGGCGCCGACAAGCAGCTTCTTGATACTGCTGGTGTGATCGGAGTGCTTGAAAAGGCGCTCAAAGGCGTTGACGCACAAACTAAGGATGCAGTGCTTGGCAAAGTGTTTGGGTCAGATGCCATCCGTGCCGTAACAATCTTCACGCAAGTAGGCGTTGACGGGTTCAACAGCATGAAGGATGCAATGTCATCCGCTCTGCCTGTCGGCGAGAAATACAAGCTCCTAATGAGCGGCTTGGCTGGCTCGGCAGGCAGCGTGATTGCAGCTTTGCAGCGGATGGCTATCACAGTCTCTGACGCTGTGTCGCCTGCTCTTGCCAGTGTGGTGCCTTTCATCACCGGATTCATTGACGGACTGACTGACTTTGCCAACAAGAACAAAGAGGCTGTTGCTGGTTTTGCAAAGTTTGCCGTTGCTGCCGTCGCGGTTGGCAGTGCAATGGTCGGGCTAGGTGTCTCGCTCCAGGTGACATCGTTTGGCTTTGCAGGAATCGGTAAGGCGGCGATGTTCGCCCTGTCGCCATTGACGATGCTGCTCGGAACGGTCACAGGCGTTGGCAAGAGTTTCACGTTGGCATTGCCGGCGACGATGGCTCTAGGGAAATCTGTTGCTGCTTCAATGCTAGCGGCATCTACGTCTGTCGCATCGTTTGCATCTACTGCTGCCTCTGCGTTGGCCGGATTTGCGGCAACGGGCGTTAGCGCAATGGCTGGCTTTGCCGCTTCATCAGCAACTGCACTGGCAGGATTCGCTACGTCGGGAGTTGCTGGTTTTGTTCGGATCAGCAGCGCGGCATCAAGTGCGGCTGCAGCAATGTTTCCAGTGTTCTTCACGGGATTCAATCGCGGCATCGCAGCCGGTGCCGGATTCTTTTCTGCGACACTTCGAGGTCTCAACGGCGTCGTGATGGCGTCAAGCGCTTTGCGTGGTGCGTTGTTTGCCGTGTCTGGCTCCGGCATGGCTCGTTTTGTTGGCGACATCGTTGGCGGATTGACGCTCACGTATAAGTCGTTCGTCTGGTGGGCTACTGGTGCGTCCGCCAGGCTGGCTCAGTACGCTGTCAATGTCTACATGGCTGCGGCAGCAACAGTCGCAAATGCTGCCCGGATGGGTGCGTCGTGGGTAGCCTCCGCGTTGCCAGGACTTGCGGCATTCGCAACGGCAGCAGCAGGTTTGCTTACGAAATATGTGGGCTCAACTGTTATGGCTGCAGTTGCCAGCGTCACAAACGCTGTCAGGTCTGGTGCTGCATGGGTAGCTTCGGCGCTGCCAGGCGTGTTGGCATTTGTAGGTGGGGCCGTGGCTGGAATTGCGTCGTACCTCGGCGCGGCTGCGATGGCTGTGGCAGGTTCTGTTGCGTCTGCAGCAGCGGTAGCAGCTGCGTGGCTGGCGCCGCTGGCCCCATTTGCCTTGCTGGCTGCTGCTGCTGTTGGTGTTGGTGCGGCAGTTAAACAATTAGCCCCACAGATTTCAGGTGCTTTCTCAAGCGTCTCGGGATACGTCTCAGAGGCCGGAGGTGCTATCTCTGGCGGCTTCTCTACTGCCGTCTCTGACGGCGTCGTCGTCCTCGGCGACTTGGGGAAGACTGCCACGACCACATTCAACGGCGTCTACGAGGCCGTCGCGGCTGGCGATCTTGGCACTGCGATGGACGTGCTGTGGGCCGGGCTTGTCGCTGGCTGGCTTCGTGGCGTTGAGGCTCTGATGAGCTACGTGGACCCGTGGACTGCCGCCTTCCAAGACGTATTTACGGACATCGGCACCGGCATCTACATCGCATGGGACAGCATCTACACCGACTCGGCCGCCGTCCTCAACACAATGGGTGCGTGGATTCTCGGATTCTTTGACAACATCGCCAACGGGGTGATGGCGACGTTTGACAATTTGGTGGCTGCCATCCAGATCGCATGGACTCGCGTGCAGGGATTCATCACGGGAGCCAAGGACACTGAAGAGCGAGTGCAGGCGATCAAGGACGAGAATGCCGCACGGGCCGAGCAGCGGATGCAGGAGAGGCCAGGCGTCAATGCTCGAGCGGACAAGGCGGCTGCCGAGAACGCCAAGCCCGAGGCTGCAAGGATGGACAGAAAGCAGGCCGCCCTAGACGACGCACAGGCGACAAAGGAGGGCAGGCAGGCCACTAACAATCAGAGAGCAGCCGACAGGCGAGCAGCAACCGCTGCGGCCGAAGGCAACCTTGCAAGCGTGACGACCAACGCAAGCGAAGGACGGAAGGATGCAGCAACAGCGGCCGAGCTCCTCAAGTCCCTTGAGACTGCGTCCTCGCTGGACCAGATCACGAACATCGGCGCTAGCATTGACGCTCTGATGCAGAGGGGCAACGTCAGCGGAGAGATGGAATCAAAGCTCCTTGACGCCTACTACGCTGCGTTCTCTCGCGTGAACATTGATTCTGCGTCTGCGTCGCAGAAGGCTGCGGAGGGCGGTGCGAAAGGTGCTGGTTCTGACTCTGCTACCAGCAAGGCCGAGGTGGCCGGCACGTTCTCAGCAAACGTCAACGGCATGGGGTTCGGTTCTTCGCTTGCCGAGCGGCAGCTCAAGACGCTTGAAAGCATTGAAAAGAACACCAGAGGAAGTGGCGAAGAAGGAAAGGTGGCAGCCTAATGGCACTGACGTGGATTGAGGACGGCGACTCTCGCCAGGCCACGATTGTCCGAAAGGGCAAGAAGGCGACGAGCTCCTACACGCGGTCGTTCAAGGTATTCGGCACGACTGACGACGTTGAGCTTCATACAGCCGCAAGCCAAAAGATCATCGACGACGGCTACTGGCAGTACCCTGGTCTGCCTTCAATGCAGCTGCGTGCCGAGCAATACAGCGTCTCGTTCCTTGGCGACAACGCTTGGCAGGTCACGATCCAGTACGAGAAGAACGGCGCAGATGATGGCAATGATCCTCTGAAGCGGTCTCGTTCGTTTGACACGTCTGGCGGTACGCAGCACATCACGCAGGCGTATGGTGAGCTCAAGTACGGCACTGGCCCGGCACAGCAGGGTGCCATAGGCGTGGACTCTAACGGCGTCAACGGAGTTGACATTGTCGTGCCTGCCCTGCAGTGGCAGGAGACGTACGACGTGCCAAACGCATACATCACAAGCGGCTGGATTCGCGGCGTTGCTGGAGTCACTGGCACAACCAACCTCTCGGCGTTTCGTGGCTTTCAGCGTGGCGAGGTGCTGTTCGTTGGCTGCACTGGATCGCAGGAGTGGGACGACGAAAAAGGAAAAGGCCCGTGGAGCCTTGCTTTCCGTTTTGTAGCTTCGCAGAACCAGACAGGGCTATCTGTCGGGAGTATTGGCGGAATCACAAAAGGAGGCCACCAGTACCTCTGGGTGCGGTACGAGGACGCAGTGGATGGCAATGACCTGCTGAAGCGGCCAAAGACTGTCTACGTCAATCAGGTTTACCGTGAGACGGATTTCTCGGTGCTCGGCATAGGAACCTCGTAATGGCACGCCCAGACGGACGCATTGAGCCAGGCCAGCCCCTGCGCGGTGCGATCTCTGCTCGAGCATGGAACCGTGCGCAGGATGCTGCGGATCTGGTGCTCGGTGCATCCGCTGGAACGTCAGGCGTTCCGGGGTCAACAGTCCTCAAGCCGTATACGTGGGCCTATTGCTCATCGTCAGTCAAAGTGGATCGCTGGGGAATCGTTGCAATCAATGGTGTTGCCATGAGCTTGGACAGCACAGCGTTCCAAGACACTCCAGTACTTGCTGGAGGGATGCCGACAGAGGAGACAACCTCCTGGGGCGTGGCTGTTGAGCCGATTGCTGCTGGGGCGATTGGCAGGGTAGCTGTTAGCGGCGTCGTGCAGTGCAGATTTGAGAATCGCTCAGAGTTTCACTCATACGTGAAATGCAAAGCCTCAAACACTGAATTGATGTCAGCTTACAGCGGAGAAGGATTTCCACTGATCAAATCAGGAAGTTGGGCTATTGTCCGTATTGGCCATTCATTTGAGCGTACAACTGTGCTTGCTACGTTTGTGGCTCCGTGGCCTAAAGGATCTTATAAAATAGTTTCGTCTGGCGACAAGACTTTTAATGTCAATAACCCGTTTACGGAAATCAAAGGCACTGGCACTAAGAAATGTGCAATCTCATATCTCAACTACTACGAGAGCAGCTATGAGTGGATTCTAACAGCAGCCGAAACCGAGGCGATTGTTGAGCAAGAAGTGATAACCGGCGTAACGCTTGGATCATCTGGCCTAGTATTCACGAAGGAGACGCTCACTGTCTTTAACAAGAAGACACCGCCGCCGACAGATGTCACAATTTCCACCACTACATGTCCATAATGCCACTCGTCACAAAAAATGGCTCGCTGATCAATAAGAGCGGCAGCTTGGCAGAGGATTGCAGCTGCTGTGTGACTGTCACTACATTGTGCCAATTGGGAAAAAGCATTGCTGTCTCAACTTCTGGCACTGCTTCTGGTTTGTGGTCTATCTCTTTATTCACTTTTCCGTGTCCCGATAATTCATATTCAGTAAGTGCATCAGGTAGTGGAGGCTTATATTTTAGCTACTCGTCGGGCACACCAATTAATTCCAGAAGCATATGCAGCTACAATGGCATGAGTGATAGGTGTGGGTTTGTTGGATCTTACGAATTAGGATCAGCGCAATTGATGGAAATTGTGCTGATGTTTTTTTCAGTTGGAACAAGCGTTAGGTGTGCTGCAGTCGTGCAGGTAAGTGACAAATCGGCGCAAGCTGTTTCTGCATGTCGTAGTGCTGATCCAAAAGTGCCAATTTCGCAAGGAGGTACGGCAACTTACCAAGGATGTAGCGACGTTGTTGGCACTCTTTCTCCGTCTGGTGATGTGCTAGTTGATTTTTCAACTGTGGCTCCGCTCACTCTGAGCGGCGGAGGCAGTCTTCCGGCATCTAGCGGCAGCGTTATGCTGTCCTTTAATCCTCTCCCATGATTGTCTGCAATAAATCTTATCTAGCGTCTCGGTGCCGAGAGCGAGGCTACTCTCTTGCAGAGGTAATGCCGTGCGTCGTCGCGCAAGATGGCGACGACTGGACAATCGACACTGAGCATTATGCGTACCCGCGAGTCTCTCGCCTGCCAGAGAAACAGCAGACAGCGGCACCGCTGGGCCACGGGCCTGGCACTGAGCTATCAAAGCTGTTGAAGCGGTTTGGCATTGAGCCAACACCAACGTGTGCCTGCCGAGCCAAGGCGGCACAAATGGACGCGTGGGGATGCGATGAGTGCGAAAAGCCAGAACGAATTGCCGAGGTGGTTGCCGTCATGCGTGCGGAGGCCGAGGCACGCGGCCTGCCGTTCCTTGACGTTGCAGGCAGGCTGCTTGTGCGTCGTGCGATCAAGAACGCCAGGCGTAACGCTTGACATGCCTGCCAACCTATCGGCATGGGACGCCAGCGATCACAGCCGAAGCCCAAGACGCAGCCGCCTGCGGACCTGTCGCCGTTTGACAGCGACGAGGAAGATGACGACGTGGCCGGGGGCGGAATCCCAGACGATGACGGCTGGATTCACCTTCAGCAAAAGGAGCAGGCCGATGGCACGGAAACGCCACAGCGGAAGTCTCGTCGCCGCCGTGATTGAGTCTCTCCCTCGGAAGGTGCATGGCACTCCTCCGTGGCACGAGCGTGTCGCGCCAGAGCACCAGGCCGAGCTCGAGGAGCTCAGGGCCGCGTGGAAGTCCGGGCAGCTCAAGGTGCCTCGAAACACTGCCGCCCGGTTCATTGCTGCCCAGCTGCGCGAGCGTGGCATCGCAACAGTCGGAACTCAAGGAGTCAACGAATGGCTCGCAAAAGCCTGATCGCCGATGTTGCCGAGTCAATCGACAACTCGCAGCAGCTGGCCGCCGACGCAGAGCTCGCCAGGCTGCGTTCTGAGGTGGCCACGCTGAAGGGGCGGTACAAGTCCGCCCTGGCTCAGATCGACCGGGAGAGGGAGCGTGGTGACGCCCTGGTGCAACTCAAAGGAATCAAGCCTTCTGGCAGTGTGTCGGCCAGCGTCGGCAAGCACAAAAAGCATGACGCGACTATGGTCGTGCTGCTGTCAGACATTCACTGCGAGGAGCGTGTTGATCCTCGGACTGTGAACGGGCTCAACGACTACAGCCTTGACGTATGTCAAAAGCGTCTTGATGAGCTTCACGAACGATTCTTTCGCCTTCTTGACCATGAGCGGCAGTTGGCCCGCATTGACAGAGTAGTCGTCTGGCTTGGAGGTGACCTTCTTAGTGGTCACATTCACGACGACACTGCAGAGCTGGCCCAACTGGCGCCGCTTGCCGCAACACGCTGGATAGGCGAAAGGCTGCGGGCTTTCATTGACGCTGTGTCTGATAGGGCAAGCTCTATCATCGTCGCCACGAACAGCGGAAACCACGGGCGATCCACTGAGAAGCTCAGAATCGGCACAGAGATGGAGCACAGCTTTGAGCAGCACCTCTACCTGACGCTCGCCAGCGAGGAAAAGCGAAAGAATGTGCAGTGGCAGGTTGGCACAGGCTACCTCAATTACGTTGACTTAGACGGCTTCCGTATTCGCTTTCATCACGGCCACGCCATCCGATACGGAGGAGGCGTCGGTGGAATCACGATCCCGACCAACAAAGCTATTGCCGCTTGGGATGCCGTCACTCGAGCAGACCTCACCTGCTTTGGCCATTGGCATCAGTTCCAGTGGTTGCGAGCCGGACGCTACGTCGCAAACGGTAGCGTTATCGGGCATTCGGCATACGCCACACGAATCAAGGCTGCGTATGAGCCTCCGTGTCAGGCGTGCATCGTCATTGACCACGGCCGGAATGAGGTGACGAAGGCGATGCCGATCTACTGCGACAGAGACCTCAGAGCAAAGCGTTGACGCATGGATTACGAATTGACAGACGACTATCTAGCCGACGCACGCCAGCGAGCGTACCGCTACCAAGGGCAGTGGACCGGCACTGCAGGCTCTCTCGCCGCAGACGTTGCACGACTTCTACTTGAAAGGAAAAAGATGCAAGGATTTATTACGGATCTTCAGAACACCAACACGCAGCTGCGGGAGGCCGTGGAGACTCGCTTGGCCGGCAACGCTTCCATGCCGACGCCTGACCAGTTGTTTTCCGGCGGATGCTGCGACGGTGGTAAGTGCCAGCCGGCAGACGACGCACCGGAAGTGTGGAAGGAGATCACGCAGGCCAGCGCCGAGAAATATGCTGCCGACCGTGCCGAGCCCGAGGAGACGGTGCCTGTGGACTGGATTCTGCAGGGGCAGAAAGAAATGGATGCTGCACCGGACGACATCCGCTGGACTGGTGACAGCATCCTTTCCAAGCAGGACGACATCAGGCCAGGCTCGCGGGAGTTTCTTGACGTACTCGACGAGCTCAAGCAGCTGCACCTCAGAAAGACGCTTGACTACGGCATTGACGAGGACGCACTGAGCAACATCCGACAGAGTGCAGATGTCGTGAACATGCCAGCCTGGGCGGGCTGCATCTTGAGGATCTCCGACAAGATGCACAGGCTCAAGGCGTTCTTTCGTAACGGCAGGTGCGAATTTGACGGAGTAGAGGACACGCTCAAGGACATCGCCTGCTATGCGGCGATTGCGTTGGTTCTCCACAGGGAGTCAGACCCGGTCAGGATTGCCACGTAGACCGGCAGACTAGGCGGCATGGCATCAGACCATCCATCCGCCGTCGCCGGCCTCGACGCAAAAGTTATGTCATTCCTGTCCGACGCTCGGCGTACGGCGGCTGACGGTCTGACCTGGCAGGAGTTTGGCGAGCTCATGGTCGCCCTGCTTCGGCTAGCCGTGGAGACGCTTGACCGCGTCAAGTCGTTGTCCGGCCCTGAGAAGAAGGCGATCGCCGTGGCCGCCGTGGCTGCGCTCTTTGACACGACAGCCAGCCGGTGCGTGCCGCTCGTGGCGTATCCAGCGTGGGCAATCCTGCGTCCGGCTTTGCGTGCGTTTGTTCTGGCTCTCGCGGCCGGTGCCGTTGAATCCATGCTCCCAATGGTGAGGTCGTCAACGTGATCACTGCTCTCCTTGTGGCGTTTGCCGTCTACGTCCTCGCTGGCCAGCAGATCACCGAGAGGGTGAAAGCGTGGTATGCCACAGCAAAGATGCCCACGCTCGACGGCAAGCACGTTGCTGTGCTGGCCCTGGTCGTCGCTGCTGCCATCTCGTTCATGCCTCGCAGCTCGAGCACGCCAAAACCTGAGCCGGCACCAGTGCCGCCTGATGCGTTCACGCTGCGTGGCAAGTTCATCGGCGAGCGGGCCGCCGAGGACGCGGCGACTATGTCGGCTCTGTGCGGTGAGCTCGCCGACTGCATTGAGTGGGACGGCTCGCACGATCAGCGTCTGAAGACGGGCGTGGCGTTTGACGACCTGCGGATCGCCGCCCGCGAGATGCGGTGCAAAGGAGAGAGCATCGGCGCTCGCCAGCCACAGGTGAGGGACGCCGTCCATCGGTTCCTTGACGACGCCGTGGGCTCGTCTGGCGGTCCTGTGACGCCCGAGAGCCGGGCGGCGTGGGTCTCTGCACTCCGTGACCTGTCGAGGGCCGCCGCCGATGTCACGCGCTAACCGTTGGTCGGTCTCTGCAGTCGCCTTCGTGATTGTCATGGCGATCCTCGGCGCGCTCGTTGAGCGTGCCACGCGCCGCACGGCGGACGCTATTGATGCCCGGTTCGGCTACACGCCAGATCCGGCAGGCACGGCACGGTTTCTAGCAGAACTTGATCAGCCGCTGTTCTCGGATGCAGCAAAGGACGTGATCAAGAACGCCAAGCAGAAGGACACATTCCTCTACCGATTTGCCGACCGTGCTCACCGCCAGGTCTACGGCAAGCCATTCGGCCCGTGGAAGCAGGGGATCGGTGACTGCACAAGCTTTGGTTGGGCTATGGGAAGCTATGTGGGCCAATGTGTGGATTGGGCCGAAGGCGAATTGCCAGAGCCTCCGAAGCTCGTTGCAACTGAACCACTGTATTCAGGAAGTCGCACCGCTGGGCGTCTCCCTCCTGTCAGTCAGGCCGGGTACAGCGATGGCTCTTACGGAGGAGCAGCTGCACGGTGGGTCGCCGGCAAGTGCAAAGACCCGAGCGTCGGCGGCATCTTGTTTCGCCAGCAGTATCCCGGTGCCGATCTCACGAACTACAGCCCCACTAGGGCGAAGGAATGGGGCAACCTACTCTGCGGTGGCGGGCAGGCCGGGATCTCGCTTGCAAAGCTGGCCAACAAGAACACTGCCAAGAACGTGGCACTGGTTCGGAACTTTGACGAGGCGGCTGCGAGCATTGAAAGCGGCTACTGCGTTCCAGTGTGCAGCGGCGTTGGCTTTTCCTCGCAACGTGATGCCGATGGGTTTGCTCCTCGGAGTGGCTCGTGGGCGCACTGCATGTGCTTCATCGCCGTGAGGTACGCCAAGAACGAAGGCAAGCGTGACGGTCTTTTGTGCATGAACAGCTGGGGCTCGTTCAATGCTGGCCCAAAGTGGCCGGCAGACCAACCTGACGGCTCGTTCTGGGTGAGCCGCGAGACCGTTGACGCGATGCTATCTGGAAACGACTCGTTTTCAATCAGCGGCATCAACTTCCGCTACCGCGACCTTGACCACGGCAACTGGCTCACGCCATCACCCAACTAGGAGACACGCATGGGTCTGCTTCTCTGGCTCGTATTCGGTGCGATCGTCGGCGGCGCCGCCAAATGGATTATGCCGGGCAAGTGTCCTGACGGTTGGGTGCCGACTATCGGACTTGGCATCATCGGCTCGCTCGCCGGCGGCCTGCCGTTCGGCGACGCCCCTGCCGGGCTGATCGGTAGCGTGATCGGTGCCTGCGTTGTCATGTTCCTCTACTCGCTATGGAGCGACGACCGATGACCCAGAAGGAAATTCAATCCGCCGTTGTCGTCGGCCTGGTGGCCGTGCTGATCACCTGGTGGGCAGCGACATCCGACTACTCGCCGGTAAAGCCCGAGCCACAGCGGCCCGTGCTGCGGCTCATCCAGAGGCTTGCCCGACTCGGGCTGTGGGCAATGATGTTTGCAGAGCCCGCCCCTACAGATCAGGCATACGTCGTCCACGCTCGCGTGGATGCTGACGGCCACAGAATCGTCAACCACGGGCAAGGATGGTGACGCATGTGGCAATACATCCTCTCCGTTCTCGCCGCTCTGTCAGCAGATCCTGCGCAGATTGACCGTGAGGCTCCTAGAGCCTCGGCGGCTGTCTCGGCAGCATATGCCACCACGGCACCTGAGAAGGCTCCAGAACCCACGCCAGAGCCCCCAAAGCCCAAGCCGGCCGTCTGTGCTGACTGCGGTGGGCGAGGCTATATCGTCCACGGAGACGGCCACAGGACTACCTGTCCTGCTTGTGGCGGAAAGGCGGCCGGCGCGTCGTCCACGCCTGATGCACCACCACGGCCTGCGGGCGGGAGGTGACGGTGGGCGACGCGCCGGGCGGAATGCTGCCGCACCTGCGCAGCCGACTGAGGCAGGAGATCGGACCTCGAGCGGTCAACGCCGGCCGTGCGTTTGACGAGTTTGTGGACGCGATCTGCCGCTGCTGGAACGCAGAGCATTGGACGAAGCTTGCACGCACGCAGCCGGAGTCGCAGTCGGCAGCCATTCAAGACGCCAAGGTATTGATCGCCAAGGTGCGAGAGGATGTTGAGGCGATGTGGGGCGACAGCGAGCAACTGCGGTCGCTCTACGCAAGCGTCGGCGAGCATACCGTCGCGGTGTTTGCGAGGCTCTGGTTTGAGTCAATGTCGAACAGGACATGGATGCGTCAAGCGTGCCGAGAAGCCCGGCGGACTTGACTCTTCTGCAACACTCACCGCATGGGCGAGGTTCAGCGTTCATTCGTCGATGACGATCTGCCGCCAGCAAAGGGCAAGCGGCGCCGCATGCCCGAGCGACTCTCGCCATCAATGCGAAAGTTCTTGACGAAGCTGGCCCGCATCGGTGCTCGCGTCACGTGGACGATTGAGCTCATCTACGATCCGAGCAAGGGCGGCCAGGGCGAGTTGACCGACAGAGCCAAGGCCGGCGACCACACGCTTGTGCTCGACACGGTGCGAGAGGTTGAATACCGGGCCTCGCAGCTGGGCGACGACATTGAGGCGTTCATGACGCCACCCGACAAACTGCCGGGCGAGCCTGGTCACTCGTCACGGGTAGACGCAATGGCACGGCGACAGGCGGCGAAGCAGCACTTGTTTGACTGATACGAAACCTCTGCCTGTTTGTTTTACGGCAGAGGTTTTGTAACGGCTGGCGGATCTGCGGTCACGTACTTCCTGCCAGACGCTTCTTGTTCTTCGTGCAGCATGCGAATGATGCTTGAGCGTATTGTGCTCTTCTTGGTCGCTGCTTCTTCTCGCAGCAGCGCAAGAAACATTTTCTTGTCCATGCAGCTGTCTGTCAGGTGAACGTCCCTGCCAGAAATTTCGCAGTTAGGCGACTCCCTCGCCATTCGGACGGCGTCAATCACGATGTTGCCGTCAACAAATCGGAAGTCTACGTCCAGCCTCGGGCATACCTTTCGAGGTCGTTTTGTGGCTGGTAGTCCACGGACGTAGCCGAAGTCTTGGCGTATCTCGGTCTGCGGCGTGAAGCCATTCAGCGTGCGGCGACCGCATGAAATCACCCACGCCTCATTCCGCGTCCAGACGATTCCGGTGCCGAGCAGCATTGAAAGCAGCGACATTGCACAGTCCCTCCGATTGGGGATGCTACCGCCGTGCAATGCCGCTGACCAGATTGGCGTCACGCCTCGGGCTTTTCCGGCGGCTTTTTTGGCGGAGAGCCAAATGACTTGTCTCTCAAGTCCAGCCTCGGCAGCAGGTCGATCGCCGTATGCCTCGGGCGGTTGATTGTCTGGTCAAGGTAGTGGTTCTTGGTGATTGCCGGGTTTGAGTGGTCAAGCAGCTGCGTGGCGTCGCCTCCGGCTAGGGCGACGTAGCTGGCGGCACTCTTGCGGAGCCCGTGAAATCCACGGTTGACCACGCCAGCACAGTTGCAGACGTTTCCAAAGTGATGCCACAGCGTTGACTTGTGGCCCGACCACGGCCAGACGAGCTCGTCGTCTGGGCGACGCATCTGGTTCAGCCAGACGCACTGCTCCTCGGAGATCGGCCGCATGATGTCGCGGGTTTGCCCCTTCCTGTTCTCGGCCTGGAAGATCACCGTTCGCTGGAGCGTGTCAACGTCACGCCAGCGAAGGGCGAGGTGGCTTCCGATTCGCTCGGCAGTCTCCCAGCAGTTTCGGATGAGCGTCGGCATGAAGACGTGCGGAGGCACCGGCGTTGGCTTGTAGGGCGGTTTTCGCCTCATGGCCTCTCGCAGCAGGGCCGACACGTCATCGACCGTGTAGCCTCGCGGTATGCGTCCTGGCGCCCGTACCTGCGGGATCGTCGGGAATTGCTCGACGTATCTACGTTTTGCGCAGTATGTCCACAGGGCGCTGATCTGGTTTCTGTCTTTCCGAGCAGTCGCAGCCGATACGGTGGCCTTTCTGTGCGCGACGTAGAGCTGCACCGTGAGGCTGTCTAGGTGGGCTGTCGTCGGATCTGTGCCAAGCTTGTCGGCCCAGCGTGAAAGCGTCAGCCGGTATTGCCTGCGGCACTCGTCCGTATGGGCCGCGATCACCGCGTACTCGTTCTCGTAGATTTCTCGTAGTAGCATTGGAGTCTCTCTTCAAATCTCGTTTGGGGTTTGGAGGCAGTATACATATGTTCAAGTCCCTATCCTCCACTTAGGAGCCGTACAGTAGTAGACGATAAGGGCTTGAGGCGGTCGGCGGCAACTGGGCGGTTTTTCGGCCTGAAACGCTTGACTACGCTAACGCAGCCGTTAGTATCGGGGCATGGTTGCAGTGGCATCGCCTGACAAAGAGTGGCTGACAGTGTCCGACGCGGCGAAAGCCGCAGGCTGCACCGAGGGCTGGGTGCGTCTCCTGCTCGGTGACGGTCGGCTCAAGGGCTGGAAGGCTGGCGAGCGAGCCTGGCTGATCCACAAAACGGATGTCGAGGGGCTCAAGGCCACCCTGACGGTCAGGTCTGTCGGTCGCCGTGAGGCCAAGCCAGCGACGCCAAAGCCACGCAAAACCCGCAAAAAGTAGCGGTTTTGCAAATTCCTAAAAAAAATCGCTCAAGCCTCTTGCATCGTACTAACGATACGGTTAGTATGGGGCCATGCGAGCAAGTGAGACTCGCAGCCTCGAGCCGGGAGACAACAATGGAAATCAACGTCATCGACACCAGCCGCCAGAACGCTCTCGGAAACGAGTACCTCTACGTTGAGATGCAGTGCGGCAAGCATGCAGCCCTTGTTGTCGTCTGCAGTGGTGCGACCAACTACGTTCAGGTCGTCGTGCAGAACGCAATGAATCGGGCCTGGCGTGGCATGGGCAAGCGGTTCGCCACGGTTGACGCGGCCATTGCGTCCTACAAAACTGACGCCATTCGCGGGATGATTCAAACCGCCTGCGGAATCGCCTGACAAATTTCTCCCGCTGGCAGTTGGGCCAGCGGGCAACACGACCGCGAGACATAAGGCTTTTCTCTATGAAAAAACCAAAACCACGACAGAACACTACGACTGCGACAGCAAGCGACATGATGCCACGACAACATCACGAAATTGTTATGGATTTTTGCTTGTATTTTCTCACAGAGTGTCTGAAAAACGACACTCACGCTGAGATTGAGGCTGACGACCCGCAACCGCTACGCGACATGAAAACATCAATCAACGATTTTGTAGACAGGCACAGGAAACGCATTTTCGGCTACGAGAATTTCATCGAAACAAAGACCGACATGAGCGTTGAAGACGCTAGGAGTCACGTCGCGTATGTGATTGACGTGATCCAGAGAGGCAACGACAAGAGCCTCAATCAAAAGCACAAGTAGGCTTGCGATTGCACACAGGATTCTTCCGGCCAAGGAGGGCCACGCGATGAAACGCCGCATCAACACGCTGATTCAGTCGCTCGTGCTGGTCCGCTTTGGCCAGGAGCTCGGCACTGACTCTGATATCGCTCAAGCAGTCGCCAGTGGCATAGACCTGCTGGTTTCCACGCTCTCCCGATTTCTTGGTTGACAGAACTAACGCAGTCGTTATCTTCCTGCCCAGAACTAACGTAGGCGTTAGCAACTACTGTGCAGATTTCCAACGAATACAAACCGCTCCACACCTGTTTTTCAAGCACTTTTGGACGATTGACTGATAGATGAACGGGCGTACACTGCGCCACCAACACGAAGGAGAAACGACATGGCCCACGAAAACGAATACGCCGGTGCGATCGCTGGCATGACCGAGACCTACGGCTCACGTCGAGCCGCCGACACGTTCGCCGTTGGCGACTACGTCAGCTTCCGGCTGAAGGACTGGTCGCCTCGGTCTTACGAGGACGGCCGAGTCACAGACCACCACAACGGCAAGCTGCTGGTTGAGACCGCCAGCGACATCGTCGAGCTCGACCCCAGGCAGTGGCCGGAAGGAAACATCTTGCCGTTCTGAACGAACAGGAAACGCTCGCCGGCAGGACGCAGACGAGCGGAAAGGAGGGCGTCGGAGACGCTAGCAGCAGGGACGCATTGACGACCCGGTGAGCATGACGCAGAGCCGGGCATTCCAGATTCCAGAAATAGGAAAGGACGCAGCAATGAGCATGGAAGACTTTATCCCGCCGGGGTTCGTGCCACTGGCGAATTGGGACAGCAGAAATAGACGCCACAACGACGGTCACTCCGTTGCGTGGAAGACGCTGAGTGATGCCGTTAAGAACGCCGAAATCCCAGGGTTCAAGCTAAGTAACGGCCGGTGGTACGTGCATGAGCAAGTGTCCAACGAGTACCTGGCTAAGTCACTGCCGCAGGCCACGGAGGGAACCGTGACACAAGACGATGGCGGAATGCATAAGAGGCACGTTGAGAGCGTGTGCGAATCGCTTGCCGATATCAGCAGCGACTTGGGCAGCACGATTCACAGGATTCTCTCGGTGCTTGAGCGGCTGACCGCTGCCGTCGAGAGCATTGCCACGCAGCCGAAGCGTGACCCGCTCGAAGAGTTTGCCAACGACAACGGATTCCACGACACGCTGAGCCGCCCGGCTCACTGACAACACCCTCACGAAAGGACACGGAAGATGACGGTAGCAATCAGAAAAGCGAAGCGGTCAGCAACAAAGCTGCGACTGCTTCTCACAGGCCCGAGCGGATCTGGCAAGACCTGGGGCGCTCTGCAGATCGCCAAGGGGATCGGTGGCAGGACGGTCGTCATCGACACGGAGGAAGGGTCAAGCGATCTCTACGACCACCTTCACGATTTTGACGTGATCGACCTTCGTCCACCGTTCTCTCCAGAGCGGTACATCGAGGCCATCACTGCAGCCGAGCAGGCCGGGTACGAGGTGATCATCGTTGACTCGGTGACGCATTGCTGGAGCGGTGCTGGCGGCTGCCTTGAGATCCTTGAGGACGTTGCCAAGGCTCAGTTCCGTGGCAACACGTGGTCTGCTTTCAGCGTCATCACGCCGCGTTGGCGAGCGTTCGTTGACAAGCTGCTGCGGTCGCCGGCCCACATCATTTGCTCTGGCCGGTCGAAGACAGAGACCGCCCAGGTAGACGACCACGGCAAGAAGAAGGTCGCCAAGCTAGGCATGAAGCTGGAGGCCCGGGACGGTCTTGAGTTTGAGTTTACGTGTGTGCTCGACGTGATCCATGACGGTCACTACGCGACCACCAGCAAGGACCGCACTGGGCTCTTCGTTGGCGATCCAAAGCCAATCACAGAGGAGACCGGCAAGAGGCTGGCACAGTGGCTGGCAGGCGGAACGCCAGCAGTGAACGCGCTGCTACCGACGATCAACGCGACCATCAGTAACGCGCCGTCTCTGACTGCGTTGAGCCGGATCGGTGAGCGGATCGATGTGCTTTACAGCGAAGGCACACTGACCAATGACGACGTTCGTGGACTGACACAGAAGATCGACAACCGGGCGGCTGCTCTGCGGCATGCCACCACCTGAAAGGAACAGAAACATGGATTGGAACATTGCAGTAGACGAACAGTTTCCGAGCGACTCGTACGCAGTGCAGACGGAGGAGCGGGACATTGTTCCTGCTGGCATCCACGTTGCGACCATCAACAAGGCTGAAGAAGGCCCGAACCAGTGGAAGGTTGACGAGACGAGCAACCCAGACGGTCTGTGCCTCAAGCTCCGCCTGGCTGTCGGTCGCCACAGGTTCATTTTTCACGACCTCCCAAAGCATCAGCCGTGGCTGGCCAAGCAGCTGGCCGACGCACTCGGGATCGTTCCAGACGGCAACACGCTGCGTGTGGTGCCAGATGAGATCGAGGGCCGTGAGGTGACTGTTGAGGTGGTGCACTACACGTCAAAGGCGAAGGGCACCGTGTCAGCAGTCGTGAAGAAGTATCTGCCGATGGCTGCCAAGCCTGCGGCTCCGAAGCGGCAGACGCTTCCGCAGAAAGCTGCCGCCAGTTTTAAGGCTGCAGCTGGTTCCGATGACATCCCTTTCTGAGGAGACGCAGCATGAGGCAAGGACGCATCAACGAAGGCTGCCCGCCGACGACGCACGAGTGGAACGAGTTCGAGAGACGGCAGGAGTCGTTGCCAGGAGCTGACCGCCTGCGGATGACGTTGCCAAAAGGCACGCCGAAGCCGCCACCAGACGCCACGCCAGAGCAGATCGCTGGCACGGCCACGAGGATTCACAAGGCATTGATGCTGTGCGTTGAGGCTTTGGACCGAGAGCCGTGGGACGGACGCTGGGGCAACCGACTGATGCAGGCTCACACGTACGGACACGCCGTGCTCGAGGCGGCAGCAAAGTGGACACAACCAGAGGAACACAGCGGCACGCCATTGCCGCAGGACGCTGCGATCATCAGCGCCGTTGGCCGCCCAGCTGACCGTGGCGAGTAACGACAGCAGCTGCGGCGTGTGCTTTCTCCACACGTGACGCAGTCGCGCCGGGCGTATCCCGGCAAATACACACGAAAGGATGCGTGATGCCATCAAAGCCGCCAGTACCAGTTGATCGCGTCAAGCAGCTGCTTGACCAGGGCGTGAAGCAGAGCGTGATCGTCCAGAGACTCGGAGTCTCAAAGTCTGTGGTGAGTTGCATCGCTCACGGCATCTACTTGGAGCCACGCAAATGATCACACCTCACACGCCATTTGATACCTCGTGCGAGCGATGCCGCGCAAAGAGCAAAGTAGACGGATGGCGTTTTTGCTCCGCGTGTTTGACGGAGTCTCAATCGCAAGCCTTGGCAGCACGCAGACGCCGCAACAAGGAAGGCCGCCAAGTTATCGGAGGCATCCGCGACATGAACTCTACGACGGATTGCGATCACGACGAACAGATTGGCGGAATGTCTCGCTGCGTTAGGAACTTGGAGGATAAATGATCCGCCCCCACTACATCACGCCACCAGCCGACGAGGCGCTGCCGCTCTTTGCGGCTGCACGGCGCAGCGATCCGGCAACGTCGCACGAGGCGGCAAAAGCCGCGCCGGTAGCGGAGCATCAGCGGCTGATCCTTGACGCACTTGGTCAAGGCCCGGCTGGGGCAAGCGGAATCGGTGCTCGATGTGGACTGCTGCCGCATCAGGTCAACAAGCGACTCACGGAGCTTGCACGCACTGGCAGGATCGTGGAGACGGGACGAGTGGTGACGAGTGCGAGTGGTAGGGGCGAACGAGAGTGGAGGTGTGCGTAATGGAATCGATTGCTGACGACGCCGACATCTTAGACAAGCTGGAGTCGCTCGCTGACGGCGACAGAGCCAGACAACGAACTAACCCTTTTGCGGTGGCGTCGCAGTCCGGCGAGTTAGTCACTGCGGACGAAGTCCGCGTTGCGGGTCGCGATCAATACGCAGCCGGATTCCGGTGTCCGAAATGCAAAGGGTCAATGAGGCACTACGTGGGAAAGAATGGCACGCCATTTTTTGCACACGCATCATCAAGGGGGAATTGTCCGACCGGGCGAGAAACGCCAGCGCATCTGTGCATAAAGCGTGGGCTGCACAGCGTTGGCTTTGACTGCGAGATTACCGACAGCGAATCCGGCTACATATGGGACGCGATCCACAGAGAGTCTGCAACCGTGGCCGAGGTTGTTTGCAGCGGCATCGATAGATACAGGCCAAAGATCGCGGACACCTCTGCGAGTGAAACAACGTGCTGGTGGATACTTGACTCTGCTGCTCCCGGCCTTTGCTCTCAGTTCGGCTCTGAGCGGATCTGTCTTTCGTCGTTCTCGACAAGCGGGACCGTGGTGGTCGAGGGCTTGTTTAAGCCGAAGGTGATGGATGTGTTTTTGACAGTCGGCGAGGGTTGCCTGTTCGCGTTTTACCTCGGGCTTATCTGGAGGTCTCTCGGCGCGGACAGGTGGCAGCTGCTTGACGAATCTCACGCGCTGTCGAAGGCGGCTACGGCAGACGACGGCATGAAGCACCTCATGGTGAAGATGAAAGTAAGCAACTCTCATGTCGTCACGCAAAACAAGCGGCTCAACATTGACCGCAAGACGTGGTTTGATAGCACGTTCCGATTTCGTGGTAATTTTTCAATGACATGGAACGGCGACAGAGACTACGTGATGGAAATGGTTCGCCAGCTAATAAGAGACCTAAACGACACTGGCTCTGTTGTTCTTAAAAAAAGGTCTTTCGCTTCGTCTGCTGTGCCTGGTGCTCCAACCCACGCCTCTGCGGAAGACATAATCAATCGCATCAATCAAAGGCATTCAGCATCTGTTGATGAGATTGCATCGCTTCGCCAGATCGCACAGCAGTCTTGTGTTACTTCGCCGCTTGACGGGGCCGCTGTTGCGAATTCACGCCTAGTCCCGTTGGTGATTGCCACGAATGAGCGACAGCACATTCTTGCGAACCGAAGCCTGACTTCGTCTCGCTGGGCTAATGCAACCCGTGAAGACACCGACGCTCGGCAGCGAAGGCGAGTCAATGAAGCAAACAGGAAACTGCTTGAAGCTGCTTCCGAGAGACACCCTGGCGGCCTGCCGTCGTATTACCTGAACAATTACTAGGCGAGAGACTTGCCGCAACTTTCTCAAGGATTGCCACGGATGGCACAGCACAAAGTTGACATCTACATGCCGCTCTACGTCAGGGACTTCCTGACGAGCACGCTCGGCTGGTCCGCTGAGGAGCGCGGGCATTACCTCACGCTGTTGATGGTGGCGTGGGATCGAGGCTCACTGCCGGCTGAACTCGACAGACTTGAGAGGCTATCCCAAGGCGTGACCAACGTCTGGCCCATGCTGGCGGACAAGTTCCCGGTTGGCGAGGACGGCCAGCGGCGAAACGCCCGCCTAGAGCACCACCGTGAGCGGTGCGTGGAACTCAAGGAAAAGCGGGTTGAGGCGGCAAGGCGGGCAGCCTCGGCAAAGGCTGCGGCGATGACGGCGCGAGCAAACGCAGAGCAAACGCAGAGCAAACGCAGAGCAGACGCACAGCAAACGCAGAGCAAACGTGAAGCAATCGTTATCCATCCAACACCAACACCAACGTCAACACCAACGTCAACGTCAACACCAACTTCTTCCCTACGGGAAGAAAGAAATACACACACTACACACGCGGGCGGGATTTCTGATTTCTCAAAACCCGGCTGGGCGGCAGATGAGTGGGACCGCTTTGCAGCCGTCTGGAACTCCACAGAACGGGCGACGCCGTGGAACCACCTCATGGCACCCTCGTCGTGGGTAGACCTTGCAGCGTCTCCAGGGTGGCTTGACAGAGCGCATGAGGCGCTGGCGCGACTGCCTCGCTGCCAGTGGTTTGGCGACCCGGTGGCTGTCACCAGATTCTTTGAATACGTGGACCGGATTTTGGCCGGCGAGTTTGACAACGCGAAACAGGACGTGAAGCGACGGGTGCGGCAACCAACGGGAGGGAACCTGTGAAGACTTGGGACGAGAACAGAGCATCAATCAACCAGCTTTGGCCGACGTTTGTGTTCACTGATGCTGAGAAGCAGCTGTGGCACGACGACCTTGGCGGCCTGGACCAGGACGTGCTTTACGACGCTATCCGAAACGTGAAGCGGACACGCGACACGCAGTGGCCTCAGCTGAAGTGGATGCTTGACGCCTACCGCGAGCTTGCTCACGCCAAGCGGCAGGCGAAGACGCACGCAAAGCCACCAGAGCCTCGGGTCGGCGTCAACGTGAACGAAGACGAGAACAGCCGACTGGCTGACGACTTTATCGCCTACATCGACGCGGCTAGTCCAACGGACTGCCCGCAGATCATTGAGATGGTGCTTGATAGGTTGCCAAAGATGCACAGTCGCACCGCGTTGCGAGTCATCAACTACGCGAAGAAGAGGCTACTTGGCCAGGAGCAAGTGTTCGGGCGAGTAAGTCCCAGCGGTGACATCAAGCCAATCAACTTCGGAGGCGCAGCATGACAACGACAACAGAACCACAGCCGCTCACGGCCCGTCAGACGGACGTGAAGAACTGGATCAGCGGCTACATCGACACGCACGGCTTCAGCCCGACGATTCGCGAGATCCAGCACGCCTACGGGTGGAAAACGCCTAACGCTGCCAAGTGCCACCTTGAGCCGCTTCGCAAGAAGGGCCATGTGACGTGGCAGGAAGGCTGCTCGCGGACGCTTCGCGTGATTGGAGGTGACGCATGAGCAGGAAAGCACCTGACAACTTTATTCCTGGTGCTGTCATTTCTGACGCCATGTACACGGCTTTGGAACTGTCATTGAGGCTCGGATGGAGTCTTGACGACATGTCACTCGCATTAAGCACTGGACTGAAGCGGCACGTGTTTGGCAACACCGTCTACATCTTTGGGTCTGACGTGATGGAGTTCATTCGTTCACAGCCAGCAGGAGGTGACGCATGACCGGTGAGTTTGAATACCTCGGCGCGCCGCTCGACGTTGTCCAGGCCTTGATGGACCGGGCATGGGACGACGACGTTGACGACGACACGCGGCAGCTGCTCGAGCTTGGAGCCAAGACGCTTGAGCACACGCTGGACAGGTGCATCAAGCTGGCGAGCGTCATCGAAAAGACGGAGGCCGGGCTGTGAACGACATCGCCCTCATCTGCATCGGTTCAATACTCCACGCCGCGACGTTCGCGGCTGGCATCTCGGTTGGTATCCGTCTCAGAAAGGACACGAGACATGGCGACAACAACGAAGGAACGAAAGACCAGAGCTGGTGGCATACGCCTATCAGCACCGGCACTCAAGGAAGCGTTGGGCTCGGTGGCCAGTGCCGTACCTGGCAAAAGCCCAAGGCCAATACTGCAGAACGTGCTCCTTTCGGGCGGGGTGCTGTCTGGCAGTGACCTTGAGATCCGAATCGACGTGGAAGTGGAGGCAGACCCGACTCTGACGGTGCTGCTGCCACGTGACCGGCTGCAGGCAATCCTCGGAACTGTGACGGCTGACGAGATCACGCTGACGCCTGACGGCACCTCGTGCGTCATCTCGTCTGGCCGTGGCACGTGGACGCTACCAACCGAGGATGCCGCCGAGTATCCGACGTGGGAGCCCGTGGCGCTCAAGCCGATTACGCGGATGCCAGCCGATCAGTTCGTGCGTGCTGTCCGTGGCGTCGTGTTTGCCACCGACAACGAGTCCAGCCGGTACGCTCTTGGTGCGGTGCTCATTGAGGTTGCTGGAGACGTTGTCACGCTTGTGGCAACGGACGGCAGGCGGCTCGCGTCTGTCACCTGCGAGCACGACCAGGCGGTTGACGACTCGCAGACGCTGGTGCCAGCACGGGCAATGGAAATCATCGCAAGGCTGGCGGATCACGCTGGCGACGCTGGCGTGCAGCTTGAGGCCACCGGCAAGGAGCTTCTGGCAACGATCGGCACGGCTCGCGTGACGGCTCTGCTTGTCGAAGGTAAGTTTCCCCGGTGGCGTGACGTTCTGCCCAAGCGAGAGACGAAGGCCACGGTGGTAAGCCGGGCCGACCTGCTCTCGGCTACTCGAGCGGCTGCGATCTGCACCAGCGAGGACAGCCGAGGCGTTGAGTACGGGTTTGCTGACGGCATCTGGCTGCACGGCAAGAGCGGCGAGAAGGGCGAGAGCAGCATCACCTGCGAGGTGGTGGAAGCCGGGAAGAAGTGCAGCGTGAAGCTTGACCCAGCTTTCGTGTCTGAGTGGCTGCGAGGCATCTCCGGTGACGCGGAGCCGAATGTCGAGATCGAGGCCGTGGACGACCAGTCTGCTGTCGTCCTGCGGTGTGGGGACAACACTGGCGTGATCATGCCTCTGGCAAAGGACTGACATGCCGCAAGGTAAGGACGTGGACTATTGCCCTGTAACGTTGCGGCAGCTGTGGGCTCGCGGCGACTCCTACCAAGAGATCGCCGCAGCCCTCGGCTGCTCGCAGTCGTACATCAGCCGGCTCAAGGTTCGGCACAGGCTTCCTGATCGCCAAAAGCCAACGAGCGAGATCCTTGCCGACGATCCGACGCCTGAGCAGATTGCCGAGCGTGCGGCTGAGTGTCGAGCACGGCGGCCAGGACCGGCAGAACCGAAGGAACAGAGATACAGCGTGCCTCGGTATACGTGGACTGGAACTGGCTTCCGTGGACTAACGTGAGCACAATGCGAAAAGAGAAAAAGCCTAGGCGTCAAAAACGGCCCCCCCCGGTAGCACATCCAGGCGAGGGCTACACGCCTCGCACTAAGACGCAGGAGGCCGCCCTAGACACGATCCGGCGGAACTCAATCACGTTCATCCTTGGGCCGGCGGGCACCGGGAAAACGCACCTGGCGAGCGGCTACGCTGTGCAGCAGCTGCTGGCCGGCACAGTTGAGCACATCGTCATCACCAGGCCGAGCGTAGCCACGGAGCAACTCGGCTACCTGCCCGGCAGCGCCGAGGAGAAAGTTGGCCCATACCTCGTGCCATTCTTTGACGCCATTGAGCGAATCGCCGGGAAGCGTGGCCACACGAAGGACCGAGAGCGAGTCGGTGCAGCAGTGAAGATTGCGCCATTGGCGTATCTGCGTGGCAGGACGTTTCGGAATGCCGTCATGATCTTTGACGAGGCACAGAACGCAACATTCTCGCAGTTGAAATTGTTCCTAACTAGGATCGGCGACGGCTCCAAGGTGATCGTGACCGGCGACGCGGATCAGAGCGATCTGCCACGCAGCGAGCGACGGCTGATTGACGTGATGCAACGCCTAGCGGCAATCAAGGGAGTCGGCGTTGTGGAGTTCAAGGCCAGCGACATTGTGCGGCACCCGATCATTGAGAATGTGCTGAAGGAGTTGGAACGATGAGCGAATCGTATGCGAAAAGCGACGAAAAGCATGGCGTTGCCGATACGAATCGGGCAACGCTCACCGACGCGGAGCGGGATGCGATTGAGTGGTGCCTATCGCTGCCGATGCTTGACCGCGATGCAGTCAGGATGATGCCGCTCCGCTCGCTGCTGGCCCGCCTCGCTTGACGCCACGCCTACCTTGAGCTCATCGGACGCAGGAGCGTCCATAGCTTTGAAGGAGCGAAAGGTATGCAAAGGATTGTTTTGGCTCTCGCGTTTCTTGTAATTGCCCCCCCCGGCATGATCTTCGGGCAGGACGTGATCATCAACGCCAGGCGAGTGACGATCACAGCCCAGCAGCAGGCCGAGGAAAACGCCCGTACAAACAGGCTCACTCACTGCCGAGTGCTGAACGGAATGCGAGAGGGCATAGGTTACGGGCCAACTCCCGAGGCGGCAGAGCGTGCGTGTTGCTTCTACAACGACGCAATGCGTGGCCGCTATCGCATCGTTGAAAAGGGCGTCGCTCGTGGCCCGCGTGGATGGTTCGCGGTGATTCGCTACGAATGAAAACTGACTGGATCACAGTCGAGTTCCTCGGCGGCCCACTGGACGGCGCTTTACGGCCCGTCCAAGTGGGCGTCGCCATTTACTACCTGGCCAACGGCGCCGTGATCCACGCTTACGCAGCGGACGAGATCCACGAAGGCAACAAAGTCCGCCCCGTGATGCGGCATTTTGAGATCATTCACTTCTCAAGCTGGAACGCTTGACTCTGCTGCGATGCTTGGTGCATGAAGCCGATCACGTTCAGCGTTGCAGGCGATCCGGTGCCACAGCCTCGAGCTCGCATCACGACTCGTGGAAAGTTCGCACACGCTTACACGCCCAAGAAGCATCCGATCAACAATTACCGCGACGAGATTTCAGCTGCTGCGATTGTCGCAATGGGAGACGCAGAGCCAGCAAGCGAACCTGTGAGCGTTGTCATTGACGCTGTATTCGCTCGCCCAAAGTCGCACATGACAAAGCGTGGCGTGAAACTAACGGCGCCAAAGCTTCCACGACCTGACTGCGACAACATCGCAAAAGGCGTGCTTGATGCGTTGGCGCTCATCGTGTGGCTTGATGACACGCTCGTGCAGCGACTTGTCGTTGAGAAATCGTATGGCGATGAAGCGAGAACGACTGTGCGAATACAATGACGAAAAAGCCTAGAAAACAAGAGCAAAACGCACGCGATACGCACAAAAGCCTACAAAACAAGCCAAAAACAAACGCAACGAAAAACATGCGTATTTCCCGAGAAAAACGCACAAAAACACCAAAAACATGCGTTTTTCACGGGAAAAACAGTGGTTTTTGCAAAATGCTACACTACCCCTGACAGGGGGGGTCTTGGGTAGGTTCTCCCGGCGGTTTTACACGGAAGCCTCATACGCGAGCTTGCCATATTTGTGATGTTTTTTAGCCATCGGGGGCCGCTTGGTTCGCTCTGACCAAAAAGACCGACAGGATGCCGCCAAGCGACGCTACGACGACATTAAGCGTCGGACTGGCGAGCGGTCACGCAAGGTCGGTGCAGCTGGCCGCGACATCGGCAGCATTCCGCCGGTGAAGAACGCCAAGCGTCGCGACGGTTGCCGGTCGTCGTTCCGCCAGTTCTGCGAGGTCTACGGTGCCGAGTCTTTTCCACTCGCGTGGTCTGCTGACCACCTGACGGCCATCGCCAAGATTGAGGCCGCCGTGCTGCGTGGCGAGCTCTTCGCCTTTGCCATGCCTCGCGGCTCTGGAAAGTCAACGCTGTCGATCTGGGCCTGTCTCTGGTCAATGCTCTACGGTCATCGCTCGTTCGTCATGTTGATCGGCTCTGACCAGGCTATCGCCTGCCAGATGCTCGACACGCTCAAGAGTCACCTCGAGCAGAACGACCTACTCGCCGAGGACTTCCCGGCGGCGTGCTTCCCGGTGCGTGCACTGGAAGGCATCACGGCTCGCGTGCGTGGCCAGACGTGCGAGGGCGAGCCTACGCACATGGGATGGACGGCAGACAAGGTGACGCTGCCGTGGATTGGCAAGGCTGCGTCTGCTGGAGCCGCTGTGCGTGTCGCCGGCATCACGGGCCGCATCCGTGGCGTGAGTCACACAAGGCCAGACGGCAAGACAATTCGGCCTGACTTGTGTCTGATTGACGACCCACAGACTGACGAGTCGTCAGCGTCGCCTTCGCAGGTTGCTACCCGTGAACGCATCCTCTCAGGTGCAATCCTCGGGCTCTCCGGGCCGGGCAAAAAGATTGCCGGCTTGGCAACGATCACGGTGATCCGGCCTGACGACCTGGCTGACCGGCTTCTTGACAGGATGCGGCATCCGTCGTGGCAGGGAGAGCGGACAAAGCTCGTCTACGAGTGGCCGACTGCTGACGAGCTCTGGGGCCAGTACGCCGAGATGCGGCGCGAGGGACAACGCAGTGGCGAAGGCACTGCAGCTGCTGACGCTTTCTACGTTGCCAACCAGGCGGTGATGGATGCCGGATCTCGGGTAGCGTGGCCGGAGCGGAAACACGACGACGAGCTCACGGCAATCCAACATGCTTGGAACCTGCGGATTGACCGTGGTGAGTCTGCGTTCATGGCGGAATACCAGAACGCTCCGCTTGCGGACGACATCTCGTCAGAGAAGCTCGACAAGCGGTCGCTCGTTGCTCGAGCTCTGACGCTTCCTAGAGGCGTCGTGCCGCTGTCGCATCAGACGCTCACTGCATTCATCGACGTGCAGGACAAGTTGCTCTATTGGCTTGTCACCTCGTGGGGCGAGTCGTTCGGCGGTCACGTCGTGGCGTACGGCACCTACCCGGACCAAGCCAGCACGTTCTTTGAGGCGAAGAACGCCAAGAAGACGTTGGCACTCGCGTCCAAGGGCGCCGGGTTTGAAGGTGCGTTGTCGGCGGGCCTTGAGTCGTTGACGCAGATCCTGCTCGGACGGGATTGGCTGCGTGAGGACGACGTGCCTATGCGAGTGCGTCAGGTGTGCATTGACGCCAACTGGGGACAGTCCACCGAGGTGGTGCGGACGTTCTGCCGGCGTTCCACTTTCACGGGTTCTCTGCTGCCGACACACGGCAAAGGTATCGGTGCGTCTGGCGGCTCCCTCACCGAGAAGAAGGGCAGAGGCGAAAAGCTCGGACTCAACTGGGTGATGCGGCAGACGGCCACGAACCAGAGATATGGCGTCTACGAGACCAACTTCTGGAAGACGTTCGCGGCGGCTCGCCTGCGACTGACGCTGGGAGATCCCGAGGCGATCACGCTCCACGCTGGTGAGCACGATATGCTCATTGAGCATCTCACCAGCGAGTACCCGGTGAGGACTGAAGCAAAAGGGCGAGTCGTGGACGAGTGGAAGCTGGACAACAGGCGCGAAAATCATTGGTGGGATTGCTACGACGCACAGACTAGCGTGCTGACTCAGCAAGGATGGAAACTATTTGCTGACGTTCTCCAATCTGATTGCCTTGCTACCGTAAATCTCTCGACAGATCGCATTGAGTACCAGCCTCCGGTCAAGTTGATTTCCAGGCACTACCAAGGCGAGATGATTCAGATAGGTGGCAAGGCCCACAATCGCATTGATTTATGCGTGACGCCAAGCCACAGGATGGTCGTCCACGAAGGTCAAAAAAGCAGAGGGCCGCTAATCAAATTGGCTAGCGACCTGTCTGTGTGGGACAAGATTAAGACGCGCAGCACGTGGCAAGGCAATGGCGTTTCATCAGTGACAATCCCGGCCACAGATAGAAGCCCTTTGATTGTCGTTGATGCAACTGACCTCGCGTCGTTTCTTGGGTGGTATGTGGCAGAGGGGTCGTGCCAATTGAACGAACGCGCCAGAGGAAAAACGCACGTCACGATCATTTCACAGAACGCAGGCCCAAAGCAGGAATTAATTCGTCACGTCGCCAGCAGACTCCCGTGGACTTTCCATACCCATAAAACGGGGGTCGTGTTTTCAAACAAACAGGTTTACGACATCGTCTCGGGCTTGGGCAACAAATACACAAAACGAGTTCCGCAGTGGATCAAGGACGCATCACCAAACGTCATAGCGGCATTTGTTGAGTCAGCCGTCAATGGAGACGGCTGGAGAGATCGCGATCACGAAGCGTACGCAACCGTGTCTCCTTTGCTTGCTGGGGACATGGCTGAGCTGTACCTCAAGCTTGGGTACGGATGCTCTATGACGATTCGTCCTCCCAAGCCCTACATGATCCGTGGCGTGTCAGGTGGAAACACTGTTGAGCAGCACCATGTCCATCGCTCGGACGCCAAATGGGGACTGCTCCGCAATGCTTCAAACACGCCTAACTTCCGGCGTGTCGAATATGACGGAATGGTCTACTGCGCGAATGTACCGAATGGAACTCTTATCGTTCGGCGTAACGGGAAAATTGCTGTGTGCGGCAACTGTCTCGTTGGATCTGCCGTGGCGGCGTCAATTGCTGGAGTGCATCCAGTGGCGACAGAGGCGGGTGGCCGGCAGCGTCGGAAGGTGACAATCCCGAGCGGCCCAGGCGGAAAGAAAGTCATCCAACTCAAGAGGCTCGGCAAATGATTTCCGTGGTGAGCGTTGACGGCCTGGAGCCTCGGGATCTGTTTGCCATTCGCTCGCGTCTGACAAAGCCAGAGAGCGAGTTCCAGCGTGAGGTCTCTGGCGTGCTCGAGGGCGAGCTTTCTAGCTGCACGCCGATCGCGGTCTGTCACGTGGACGGCGCTCTTGTCGGCTGGGCATGCTCACACGTATGGAACGACACGCAGACGCTTGAGATGTTTGTAGATCCTCGCCACCGGGCGTCGTGCATGGCACTTGCGTTGTCGGCGGCCTTGGTAATTCACGGCGTAATTGACCGCAACAAGTCTCTGGCGGTGTTTGCTCCTGCCACTGGCGCGATCGCTCGGAAGCTCGGCGTGCTCAACGTCGTTGAGTACGAGCGATCTGGCAACGACTGGGTCAAGGTGTGACGGCACACCCGGTCTGATTCCGTGGTGTTCTGCCGTAGCGTCACGCTCTATGAGCGACGAACTGCGCGACAAGATCGCCGAGACAGCATCAGGCCCGAAGCGTGTCCGCACGGACGCAGGCGAGGTCGAGGCTCAGGATGTCGCCTCAATCATTGAGGCCGACAAGTACCTGTCGGCAAAGGCGGCCGTGCAGTCCAAGACTCGTGGCCTGCGGTTCAACAAGTTGCTCCCTCCTGGGACATTCTGATGGGACTGTTTTCAAACTGGTTCGGGCGAACGCAGCCGACGAGGCAGATGCCTACGTCGTCAAAGTTTGTCCGTGCGCGGTTTGACGCAGCCGAGAGCCAAGACGACCGGAGGCACTGGGCCAACGCCGACTGGTTCTCAATGGATGGTGCGCTCACTCCTGTCGTCCGCAGGACGATGCGGAACCGAGCCCGCTACGAGCGGAACAACAACTCATATCTCGCCGGCATCTGCGAGACGCTGGCCACAGACCTGGTCGGCACCGGGCCGCGACTGCAGCTCAACACAGGTGACCAAGACGCAGATCGGATTGTTGAGCAGGCGTTCTTCGATTGGTCGTGGCACGTCAATCTGGCTGAGAAGCTGCGGACGATGCGTCAGTCAAAGCTGATTGACGGTGAGTCGTTCGCGATGTATTTCACGAACCCTCGACTTGATGGCGTGCAGCTTGACATCCGCCTGGTGGAGGCGGAGATGGTCGCCACGCCGGTGGGGCTCTACATTCCAGACACGACGCCGGAAGGCTCAATCGTTGACGGCCTTGAGTTTGACGACGTGGGCAACGTCATCGCGTACAAGGTGCTCAAGTACCACCCTGGCAGCAATTGGCAGGTGAGCAACTTTGAGTACAACCGCATCCCTGCCGAGATGGTTGTGCATTGGTTCTCTCGCCAGAGACCTGCGCAGCATCGCGGCGTTTCTGAAGTGGCTCCCGCAATCCGTCTCTTCGGCCAGCTGCGTCGGTACACCGATGCCGTCCTGGCTGCCGCAGAGACCGCTGCTGACTTTGCGGCTTTCCTGCACAGCAACTCGCCTGCCGCAGAAGTAGACGACGTTGATGCCTTTGCCGAGATGCCAATTGAGAAGCGGACGATGGTCACGCTTCCAGAGGGCTGGAACGTCTCGCAGCTGAAAGCCGAGCAGCCCACTAGTACCTACGCGATGTTCAAGAGGGAGATCCTCAACGAGATCGCGCGTTGCCTCCAAATTCCATACAACGTCGCCGCACTAGATTCCAGTTCCTACAACTACGCCTCGGGCCGCATGGATCACCAGGTCTATGCGTCCAATCAGCGTGTTCTGCGCGATGAGCTTGAGCGGCAAATGCTTGACCGCACGCTCCGCATGTGGCTTGACGAGGCCGTGCCGCTGGGCCTCGTTCCTCGAGGACTGCCGCCGATCAACGAGTGGAACTGGGTATGGGTCTGGGACGGCAAAGAGCACGTTGACCCATCCAAGGAAGCCAACGCTGCCGAGACCAGGCTGCGAACGCACACGACGACGCTGGCGCACGAATACGCCAAGCAAGGCAAGAACTGGGAAGCCGAGCTTCGACAGCGGGCAGCAGAGATTGCGTTGATGCAGGAGCTCGGCCTGTTCATCGACCTTGAGCCTGATGGCAACTACGGCGGCGCAACACCAGAGGACGCAGCAGACTAATGAACAAGCTGAACCTAGAAACGCCTGTTGAATTTGTGTCCGCAGCTGCTGCCGATGGCATGCCTGCTGCCCCTCGCAAGTTCACCATTGAGGCATACACCGGCGCTGCGATTCGGCAGGGCTGGTCTGCCGAGCCGATCGTCATCGACCTGGCTGGCATGAAGTACAACCAGCGCATCCCGATCGTCATGGGCCACGAGTACACGCTTGGCTCAATCCTCGGGCAGGCAACGAGCGTCCGTGCCGAGAACGGTCGCCTCTACGTTGAGGGCGAGATCCTCGCTGAGTCTGAGCTCGCCCGGCAGGTGACTGCACTGGCTGAGAAGGGGTTCGCGTGGCAGGCGTCTGTTGGTGCCGACGTGATGCGGCATCAGAAGGTTGCCGCCGGCGAATCCGTAACCGTCAACGGACAGACCTTCATGGGTCCAGTCCGCATCGTCAAAGCCTCCAAGTTGCGGGAGGTTTCCTTTGTGACCTTGGGTGCCGATGACGCAACGTCGGCCCGCATCGCTGCCGAAGAGGCAGAGGAGCTACTCATGGCGGAATCCGCCAACGAAACGCCCGCCGAGGTCACTGAGACCAAGGTGGAAGCCACGGCGAATGTCGTCGTGGAGCCCAAGGTCGAAGCCAGCGCGGACGTGTCCGCGTTTGAGGCCAAGATCGAAGCCATGCAAAAGGAAATGGACAACATGAAGCAGGTCATTGCCACCCGCGAAAGCCGCGCTCCGGCTGTTCACGTGGTCGAGGAAGTGAAGAACGACAAGGTCATTGAGGCGGCCCTTTGCCTCCAGGGCGGTCTGCCGAATGCTGACAAGGCGTTCGACGCTCGCACGCTGGATGCCGCCGACAAGCTGAAGCGGACGACCTCTATCGGCGAAGTGCTGATTGAGGCCGCTCGTGCCAACGGCTACACCGGCAGCAGCCGGATCTCCGCTGGCAATGCCGAGCCGGTGATCAAGGCCGCGTTTGCGACGCACGACATCAGCAACCTGCTGTCGGCGCTTGTGAACAAGTTCCTGCTCAACGGTTTCAACGCCGTCGAGTCGTCGTGGCAGGAAGTCTCTGCGATCCGGTCGGTCAACGACTTCAAGGCAATCAACCTGCTGCGTCTCAACGGAGACATGAAGTTCCGCAAGATCGGCAACGCCGGCGAGCTCAAGGTGGCTCAGGCTTCCGATACGAGGCGGTCGGTCGCTGCTGACACCTACGGCATCAGCACCCAGCTGACGCGGCAGGACATGATCAACGACGACCTCAACGCGCTGTCGCAGATCCCGCAGCGCATGGGTCGTGGTGCGGCCCTCGCCATGAACGAGGCGATCTGGTCGGAGTTCCAGAGCAGCAACAGCAGCTACTACCAGTCGGCGACCGCTGCCGCTGGCAACGCTCTGTCGTTGTCCTCGCTGAAGACGGCGACCACCGCCTTCCGCAAGCTCACCGACCCGGACGGCAACCCGCTCGGCATCCAGCCGCGCGTGCTGCTCGTTCCGCCGGAGCTCGAGATCACCGCTGCGGAGCTCATGACCTCGGCGTTGCTCATCTCGGGCAACACGACCAAGGAGCCCAACGCGAACGTGCTCCAGGGTCGGTATCGCGTCGTCGTGTCGAACTACCTCACGTCGGCCTCGACGTGGTGGCTCGCCGCCGACTCGGTTGACCTCCCGGCGCTCGACGTGGTCTTCCTCAACGGCCAGCAGGCTCCGACGATCGAACAGGTCGCCCCGGACTACCAGCTGCTCGGCGTGGCGATCCGTGGCTTCTTCGACTTTGGAGTGACCAAGGCCGAGTCGCTGTCGTGCTACCGAATGGCGACTGCCTGAGCCTGATAACTGCAAACCGTGTCCGCCGGGCGGGAGCCAAAGCCCGCCCGGCGGCATGACCACAAACGAAAACTAACTTCCAAAGAAAGAGGTGATCCTCATGGCTGATTACTACCAGGACGGCGATCTCGTCAACTACACGCCGAGCTCGGCTGTGGCTGCCGGCGCCGTCGTTGTTCTCAATGACCTTGTGACCGTGGCTCCTCGCCCCATTGCCGCCAATGCTCTTGGCGCTGTGGCTGTTGAGGGCGTGTTTAAGCTGCCGAAGGCTTCCGGTGCGATCGGCCAGGGCGCCATCGTGTACTGGGACTCCACCAACAGCAACGTGACGACGACCAGCAGCGGCAACAAGCGGGCTGGCAAGGCCGCCGAGGCTGCTTTGTCGGGCGACTCTGTGGTGCCGGTTCTGCTCAACATCGGCTGAGTTCAATCCCACCTGCAAGCCGCCGGCGGCCGCGTCATCCTTTCCGCGCCGCCGGCGGTCTTGTAGCTCGAGGTGCCTATGTCCGACCTACTCGCCAGCGGTGCGTCATGGCTCGCCGGCCAGTTGTCGGCGAGTGCGTCGCGGTCTGTCCGCTACTACCGAGGCACGAACTACGGCGTGATCAACGCCGCAGTAGGCACAAGCCGCTTTGAGTCGCAAGGCACAAGCGGAGTCCTTGAGACGTGGGAGTCTCGGGACTTTGTCATCAAGGCCGGGACGCTTCCTTTCGGCGAGCCTCTGCGACACGACAAGATCGTGGAGACCGTAAACGGCGTGGATGTCACCTACGAGGTGACGAGCCCGCGTGGCGTGCCTGTGTTCCATTACGGCGACGCCTTCCGGCAGACCGTGCGAGTGCACACGATTGCCACAACGGAGTCCTCGCAGGTCGCTCCGACGCTCAGGGCTCGCTTCTGGGGCTCGTTTGCGTCGGCAACGATTACAGACGCCCAGATCGTCGCCAGCCTCTCCAGCGACCTTGGAGGCTCTCTGGCACAGTCCCGCACGGTGGCGGCTGCTACAGCGTATCTGTACGTCGTTTTGCCTACGTCTTTCGGCACGCCGACGTTCGCCGTCAACGGCCTGACATTGTCGGCCTGGGAGACGACGCAGCGGACGATCACGTTCTCGGGACAGGCAGCCACAAGCTACGGCATATACCGCACCACGTATCCGATCACTGGCACCGTCAATCTGGTGGTCTCATGACGCAGATCCGAGGCACTAACGTACTGGCGCCGGTCGTGCCGTTTGACACGACTGACACTCATGCCTCGCACGAGGCGAAGTACGGCAAGGGTGGGTATCGGAGTGTGGCCGACGCGACAGAGCGTGACGCGATCCCGTCGCCCAGGCGTGAGGCCGGGATGCTGGCTTTGACGCTCTCTGACGGCAAGGTGTGGAAGCTTGCGAGCGACCTGACGACGTGGAGCGAGGCAAGCCTAAACGGCACGCAGGGGACGCAGGGGCCAACTGGTGCCACCGGAGCAACTGGTGCCACCGGGGCCACAGGAGCAAAGGGCGACACTGGGCCGACTGGACCACAGGGGCCGCAAGGTCCAGCTGGCCCAACTGGAGCTACCGGGGCTGCGGGAGCAACAGGCGCGACTGGGCCGCAAGGGCCAGCAGGAGCCACCGGTGCAACTGGACCGTCTGGCGTTGTCTCGGCTACGTCGCCACTATCGTACAACTCGTCAACGCAGACTCTCAGCATATCTCTGGCGGCCGTTGCCACGTCTGGAAGCTATTCAGACTTGAGCGACAAGCCAACGATTCCTGCGGCGACAACGTCTGCGTCGGCACTGACAAGCGGTACGTTGTCGCAGGCTCGCCTCGACTTCACGCCGATACATCCATTTGTCTTGATGGGAGGCTGATATGCCACAGGCTCACAAGGTGCTCGGGCAGTCAAACCCATCGGCGACGACGCTGACGACGCTCTACACGGTTCCAGCGTCTACACAGGCTGTCTGCTCAACAATTGCGATCTGCAACACCGGAAGCACGGCAACGACGTACCGACTCGCGGTCAGGCCGGCTGGTGCGTCAATCGCCACGCAGCACTACCTCGTCTATGACTCCAGCGTATCTGCACTTGATTCAGTGTTCCTGACGCTTGGCGTTGCCCTCGCGGCCACAGACGTTGTCTCGGTCTACGCTGGCAATGCCAACGTGGCGTTTTCTCTGCACGGCGTCGAGGTCACATGACGATTCGTCGCGCGCCAACACGCACAGCGAGTAACAGCAATCTGCTGCCACTTAGCGGGTTCCGCGATCCATTGAGCGTGCCGAACATGGTGGCGTGGTACGACACGTCAGACACGTCGTTCATGGCGACGAGCAACGCCGGCACTGGTGCCGTGACCAGCGGCAGCACGGTTGGATACTTGGCAGACAAGAGCGGCAACGGATGGCACCTGACGCAAGGCACGGCCAACAATCGCCCGACGTGGAACGGATCAATAAACGGCCTGACGGTGCTTTCTTTTGATGGGAGCAACGACGTGCTGGCGTCGTCTGCTTCGTGGCCTTTGACGGGTGATCCTGCGTGGAGCATTTTTGCTGTTCACACGCGAGCGGCAACGACCTCTGGTTTTCCTCTTTCGTGGGGAGTCCGGGGCACGGGTAACGTGTCGATAAACGATGAGAACGTCGGACGCTGGATTTACAGCAACAGCGGATACTTTGCCACAGTACCAAGCAACGCGACCAATACCGCGCAGCTTGTGTCGGGCGTGAAGCCTGCTGGCAGAGGTCAATACATGACCCCGTACCGCAACGGATCGCACACCGTGCTTGGCTACCAAGGTCTTACTACAAGCGCCGTGTCAGTTGCAGCCGGCGTGTTCAGCGTCGGCTTCGCTGTCTCTGGCCCGTCATATCACAACGGCCTGTTGGCCGAGGTGCTGGTCTACTCGCGAGCGCTGACTGACGCAGAGCATCGAAACGTCTGCTTGTGGCTGGGGGATCGATGGGGGATCACGATCACATGAGCCAGAGATTTTTTCGGTCATCCGAGGAAGTGTACGAGCAGGCCCGCGCCACGCTTGATGCAGCATGGGGCCATCCAGGCCCGGTTGCGATCACTTGCATTGAGCCGGCTGCTACGGCACCTCGAGACGCTGAAGGTCGTGTGCTGCTGGCAGTAGACGTTGAGTTCTGCAACTACTCAACAGCCAAAGACCTGCTGCCGCAGCTGCTCGCCAACGGCCTGGTTGAGGAAGTAACCGAAGGCGACTACAGCCAGGCTGTGCGGGCATAGCCGGTCTGGTTGAGCCTTTTGGCAGCGACAATCGCCAGCCGAGGTGACGACCGATGGCAAACACATTCTCTTTACTGCCCGGCCAGCTTGACGTGACTTTTGTGGTTGGCGACGAGGTCAATGTCGCGATCAACCTAGGCGTCAACGTCACCGGATACACGCTTCAGTCGTCTGTCTACGTCGCGTCATCGGCAGGGTTTACTGGAGGTGGTGGCGGCACGACGACAACTGTTGGCGCTACTGCTGCAATCCCCACGATTCAAGTTGTGACTGCAAGCACAGGCGCAATCATCTGGTCACTCACGGAAACGCAAACGGCTGCGCTGTCACCCGGAATCAAATACTACTGGTATCTGCGATGGATCACGCCTAGCACGTCAATGACTAGGACGATCCTTGCAGGCGAGTGCATCCCGAGGGCGCCAGGCGCATGAGTGAAATCTCTGTCAGCGTAGTTGGCGGCAGCACAGTCAATCCAACGGTCGGCAACGGCGACGTTGTGAACGTCACGATCTCCGAGACTGGTGCTCGAGGTCCGACCGGCGCAACTGGGCCTGCGAATACGCTTTCAATCGGCACCGTCGCTGCTGGCACAACAGCGTCAGCAACGATCACCGGAACGGCACCGACGCAGACTCTGAGCCTGGTGCTGCCGAAAGGCGACACGGGAAGCACGGGCAGCACTGGCGCGACCGGAGCGACTGGTCCGACCGGTTCTGCTGGCCCTGCGAACACGCTCACGATCGGGACTGTGACGAGCGGCACGGCTGCTGCAACGATCACCGGAACGTCTCCCAACCAGGTGCTCAACCTCGTCCTGCAGAAGGGCGACACAGGCGCTACTGGTGCCACGGGCGCCACCGGCGCGACTGGACCGGCTGGCTCTGTTCCTCTTGCAGACGAGACTCCTCGGCCTCTTGGCACAGCATCGGCCGGTTCGGCGACAACGGCGGCGCGTGCTGACCACGTCCACGCCACGCCGACAATCGCCTACAGCAGCCTCTCCGGCGTTCCTTCAACCTTCAGCCCGGCTGCCCATTCGCACGCAGTTGCCGACGTGACTGGGCTACAGACCGCGCTTGATTCAAAGCAGGCTAGTGGCACGTATGCCACGCTCGTCGGCGGCACCGTGCCTTCCAGCCAGCTGCCGAGCTACGTTGACGACGTTGTTGAGGTGGCCGGGTATTCTTCGCTGCCTGCCACTGGCGAGAGCGGCAAGCTCTACGTGGCACTTGACACAAAAAAGCTGTGGCGGTGGAGCGGCTCTGGGTATGTCGAGATTTCTCCCTCGCCTGGCTCAACGGACAGCGTCACGGAAGGCAGCACAAACCTCTATTTCACGGATGCTCGAGCTCAAGCCGCTCTGTCGTCGGCACTCTCTGGCAAGGCCAGCACCTCGCACACTCACACGGCCAGCCAAATCACTGACTTCGCCAGCGCTGTGTCTGCCGTTGGCGTGACTGTTCCAGTAGCCACGAAGAGCGTTGTTGGCGGCGTGTCTGTTGGTGGCGGCCTTTCTGTCACTGGTGCAGGCGCGTTGTCTGTCGAGGTTGCACCTGGTGCTCCAACAAGCATCACGGACGGCGGCGGCACGCTGTCGTGGACTGCGAGCACGACTGGCACGTCTGCGGCATATGACGTTCAACAGACATACGATAGCGGCGCGACGTACACCACTTTTGTGTCCGGCGTCACTGGCACAAGCACTGGAAACTTTGACTCGTCCAGAAAGTTTCGAGTACGTGCCAAGAACGCCGCCGGGCTCTATGGCCCGTGGGGCTACCAGTCTGGCCTGACGGCCCAGGTGGAAGCAAAGAATCTGACGATCGGCAGCGGTTTCACGACAACCGATGGCACGCTGTCCGTGAGTGCCGGCTCGTCTGGAGTGACCAGCGTGGCGGGCCGCAGTGGTGCCGTGACGCTCACGTCGAGCGACGTTGGCCTGTCCGCCGTCAATAACACCTCGGACGCCTCTAAGCCTGTCTCAACGCTGCAGGCAGCTGCTGACGCAGCTGTCCAGGCTCACGCGATTCAGCGTGCGAACCACACAGGCAGCCAGGCGGCAAGCACGATTAGCGACTTCGCCATTGAGGCTGCCAAGTACGGACCTGTCACGTCTGTAAACGGGCAGACAGGCGCCGTGACTGTCAGCGGCGGCGGAGGCAGCTACACGTTGCCTGTCGCGACAGCCAGCGTTCTTGGTGGTTGCAAGCAGGGATCAAACGTCACCATCGCGGCAGATGGCACTCTGAGCGTTGCAGCACCGACAACGGACGCCAGCGCGTTGACATCTGGCACGCTGCCAGCGGCTCGCCTCCCATCTGCAACATCTAGCACCGCCGGCGCCGTTATCGTGGGCGGTGGCTTGTCTGTGTTGTCTGGCACGATCTCTGCTGATCTTCGCAGCAATACGTCTGGAATCACAGGCGCCGCCGCGATCACGAATATCGTCTCGCTGACTGCGGCCCAATACACGGCACTCGGCACAAAGTCCTCCACGACGCTCTACATAGTCTCGGGGTGAGCCGTGCCGATTTATCTCGGAACAGCAACGCCATCGGACTACAAGCTCGGCAGCAGTGCCGTGAGCAAGATTTACCTTGGCTCAACGCAAGTCTGGCCGGTTGCGTCTAGTGCGTTGCTGACAATTTCACGTGACAACGGATCAGGAGACACGTCCTCATTCTCAGGCAGCGGAACAACAGCTAGCCCGTTCGTGCGTGCAACTGGCGTCTATCTGGACGACGCTAACGGCCTTTCGCACTACACATGGACCGTTGGCGGTTCATGCACAGTATCCGTGAAGTGGGATTTCTCTGACGACGACGACAACGGATACGGCTCGTCAATTTTGAAGAACGGCGTCAGGCAAGCCATCGGGTTCAATGCAAATCAGAGCACAGTCACGACTGGCGTATACAGAACGCAGCTCAACATTACTGGAAGTTTTTCAGCGACAACTGGCGACGTTCTGCGGTTTACGAGCGAGGTGTCTTACTCGCAGTTTTTCTCAAACGTCAGGATCTCCGCAGCATGAGCAGCACCTTACGCACAATCGCCGACAGACTCGCCACGGGGCTGAACTCCGTGACGTGGGCAATACCGTCTACGGTCGTCCAGCGTAGGAATTGGACTGACCTAGACGTTGAGTCAATGACATCGCCTCGGGTGTTCGTAGTGCCAGGCAATGCCGACGTGACTCGCATCAGCCGGCAGATGATGCAGATCGACTACACGGTCACAGTGTTCGTTGGCCGGCACGTTCAGACTGACTCAGACGTTGACGCGATGCTTGACCTGGCGGACAGCGTCATGCTCCAGGTGCGAGCTCACTCTTTTGGCGAGGCAGTCGTCTGGCCCGCAGGGGTGACCAGTCCGCAGACCGTGAGCATTGATCTGAATCCGGACGACGCACTGACTGAGCGAAACGTCTGGCGGGCCGTGATCACGGCGACCTATCGGGTGTTTGAGTCAAACGTGCTGCCGACCGCCTAGGAGGCTGACATGCCGTCGATGCTCTCTGGCATGAGCCGGGCATTCATCCGCCCCGGCATGATCGGTGGCAATCGCCGTGAGATGTCTGCAGACACGCTCGGGCGACTCAAGCTACGGGCGAGCATCAAAGGCAACTTCTTTGATCGCCAGAAGGTGAGCCGGATGATCGGGCGGATGAACGCCGACGTTCTCTCAAAGCTTGGACACAACATCAAGAACGCTGCAAAGGCTGGGATTGGTCGCGGGCAGGGGAAGGTTACTCGTGCCGCCATGAGGCGAGCAGGACGCGGCAAGCCAGTGGAGTTTGTCGGCGGCCTCTACCTTGACATCACGGCCTACGGATCTGGCACGCCTCGTCCCGCAGGCCAGCCGATCAGGTCTTGGGCTCCGAAGAAGTGGTTCTACAACGACATCGTTGACTTCTACGATCCGGCTCGAGGTACGGCTGTGATCGGCACATACAAGACGAAGCCTTGGCTGACGCAGCTGCACCAGTTCGGCGGCGTGGTCAAAGAGACTGCGTGGCGGATCGGAGTCGGTGCTGCCCGCAATGCGTATCTCCGCAGCCGTGGAAACGGCAGGCAGGGCAGAGACGAAAAGGGACGGTTCACGAGCTCGTTGCCGCAGGCCAACCAGTACAAGTACGGTGCTCTGCAATGGGTCACGAACAAGGGCGGCTTCCGCTACAGCAGGAACTGGGACAAGACCACTATCACCAGAATGGCCCGCTATCCTGCCCGCCCGTTCATGGCTGGATCAAAACGAGTTGACGAGGCCGTCCGCAAGGCCAACGAGAAATGGCGGAACATGCTCGGCAGAAACTAGCAACGGCATACCCGGTCTAGTTTCGGCCTTGCTGCCCATACCGTGAGCGAACCAGCCGCACCGCTGGCACTCGCACACAAGGGCAACACATGCCAGAAGTTACTACGACCGTACAGCTCGGCAAGGAAGTGACGATCACGGGCGTTGCAAACGCTCGGTCTGCAACCGTCACCAACTCGTCATCCGACATTGACGTGACCAAGCTGGGCGACACGTCGCGGAAGTTCCGCAAGGCTCTGATTGAGCAGACCATTGAGGTTGAGTGCGTTGACGTTCCAGGCGTGACTGTTGGGAGTTCGTTCACAGTCTCCGGCACGACGACAGGCAACGCATCTTACATCTGCACAAACCTCGGCAAGAGCGAACCGCTCGACGGAATTGTCACCTACACCGTGTCTGGTAGCCGCAGCGCCTAACTCACCTAGCACAGGAACTAAAAACAATGGCGATCACTCTTGGAAAAGACTCGACGGGCGCTCCATTTGGAGCCGGAATCATCTCGGCAACGTTTACGCAGGAATGCGAAACAATCGACATCTCGAACCGCACCAACATCGGCGGCTCGGCAGGTGCTCCAGGCAAGAAGGCTTTCAAGGCGGGCTTTGTGACAAAGACGTGGGAGATTGAGTGCCACGATCCGACCGGGCTGATCACAAGTCTTGAGGCCGCAGGAACCAGCGGTTCCTTCTCTGTCATGAGCGTGACGGAGAACATCAGCGTTGACGGTGCCGTGACATACAACGTGACCGCCAAGGAGTTCTGATGGCGATCACGCTGGGGAAGGATTGCACGATCTCAATCGGTGGGACTGTTTCGGGCGTTCGCAACGTGACGCTGACAGAGACGGCTCGCACTATTGACATCAATCCTTTCGGCAGCAGGGAAGCCTCGGTTTATCAGACTGGCTACGACTGCTCTGTGTCTGTCGAGCTCAACGACTCGGCCGCGCTCGGCAATGCGTTCTCAAATATGCACAACGGAACGCCTGTGCAAGTATCTGGTGGTGCCGGCAGTTTCAGCTTCCTCGCGGTGATCACTGGCATCTCGGAAAGCGACCCGATCGACGGCGTGGCGACGTTCACGATTGACGGAAAGATGACTGATCGGTCTTTGACGAGAGGTGGTGCCTGATGCGTGAGTTTCGTGATGACCAGGGCAGGCCGTGGCAGGTGGCGTTGACAGTCGCGTCGGCGCTGCGTGTCCGCGACAACGTCACGGTTGACGTAGTGGACGAGCAGACTGGCGACCGGAAGGCTGTGCCGTTTGACCTGGTGGATGCTGCGAACATCTCGCAGACGTTCCAGGTGCTCCGCAGCCAGTACGCCAAGATCGGAGAGATTCTCTACGCACTGCTCACGAAGCAGGTGGAGACGAAAGGACTGAGCAAGGAAGACTTCCTTGACGGCCTGCGTGGCGATTCTCTGGACGCTGCAACCAAGGCCCTTGAGCAGGAGCTTGTCGATTTTT